>PPYE01106337.1_pt1 | contig 47792 bp, 59 predicted proteins | sample 1559881 | NCBI WGS metagenome assembly PPYE01 (sample SAMN08240022, study PRJNA423297) | Human gut metagenome, whole genome shotgun sequencing project.
GGGATAAGTCCTTGTTCCGCAGGTGGTGATTGGACATCACCGTGTAGCCCTTGTTACGCTCTACACGAAATACTGCCATATTCTCAACTCCTTTCACTCGAAATGTCACCGCGTCGTAGGCGGTCAGCTTGCCCGGCTGGTAGGGACATTCCGCATAGACGCAGAATTGATATTTCCAGTGCGGGCGATAAAAGCGGCAGGTGCCGCAGTCCTCCGGCGTGACCGCCTCGCCGCTGTCGTAGTGGTCAAAACCGGGCTTGCCCTGCATGAGCTGTTCAAAGGCCCGATCGCTGCCGGAAGTGAAGTACATAGGCCGTCGCCTCCTTTCTGCTTTTGGGCAAAAAGAAAAGCCGCAGACTTTTTTCAAAATCTGCGGCTTGGCCGGGGAACAGAAAAGGGCGCTGTCATGCTTGACAACACCCTGTTTCTGTCTGATTATTCAGTTGTTTTGACCTGCCCCGTTTTCCGCTGCCCTAAAAAACATTGATTTTACTGGGTTTTTTCATGTTTTCTTATGGCACCACGGTTAAAGGCGAGGGATTCTTTTTGGTGCTCCAGCGGGGATTTCCCCTGCCGGGGATAAACTTCGACTCCCCGGGAGCAACCGAAAAAAGAATCCCCCAGAAGGAGCTGGTGTTCGGAAACGGATGCTTTCTGCTTGCAGGAAGCAGGAGTTGGAAGAACATCAGCGACGTGGCTGGGATGGCGGGATTCGAACCCACGATATCAGAGTCAAAGTCTGGTGTGTTACCATTACACTACATCCCAATATCGGGGCAAAAATCATCGGGGATCGGGATCACTCCCAATCCCCGATTTCGTGGGGTGGGTAAAGGGGTTCGAACCCTCGACACCCGGAACCACAATCCGGTGCTCTCCCGACTGAGCTATACCCACCATAGGTCTGAAATGGTACGCCAAGAGGGATTCGAACCCCCGGCCTACTGCTTAGAAGGCAGTTGCTCTATCCGACTGAGCTATTGGCGCGCATACAATATTTGGCTGCCCGCCCAGAAGGTATGGAGCGGGTGATGGGAATCGAACCCACGTATCCAGCTTGGAAGGCTGGTGTTCTACCATTGAACTACACCCGCAGAGGTCGTCCCACAATCAGCTTTACGAATATATCATCTCCGGATGGGGTTTGTCAAGCATAACCTTTCCAAAATTCGAAAATTTCGAAAAAAAGCGGGGACAGTATCGGCTGTCCCCGTGCTTTTCAGCGATGAAAGAGCTTTTTGGTCTGGAAATGCGGCTCAAACGTGATGTTCACCTCGAGCTTCTTGAACACATTCTCGTCCACGTGCGAGAGGATGACGGACGAGTGCGCCTCACAGTGTGCGAGCTTTTCCAGCTGCTGCATGGCGATCTCGGCGGTCGGGTCGCTTGCGGCGCAGATGCTCAGCGCGACGAGCACCTCGTCGGTGTGCAGGCGCGGGTTGTGATTGCCGAGGTGTTCGACCTTCAGATGCTGGATCGGCTCGATGATGTCGGGCGAGATGAGCGTGACGTCCTTCGGGATGCCGCCAAGGTACTTGAGCGCATTGAGCAGGCAGGCGGCGCTCGCGCCGAGCAGGGAAGAGGTCTTGCCGGTGATGATCGTGCCGTCGGGCATCTCGATGGCGACGGCGGGGGCACCGGTCTCCTCGGCGCGCTTGAGCGCCGCGCCCACGACCGGGCGGTCATCCGCCGTCAGACCGAGCTGGTTGAGCAGCAGCTCCTGCCGCTGCGTCTCGACCGGGGCACACAGACCACGCAGCTGCGCGCAGGCGGTGGCGTAGTAGCGGCGCAGAATTTCCTGTTTGGCGGCGGCGCAGCAGACATCGTCGTCGCTGATGCAGTAGCCCGCCATGTTCACGCCCATGTCCGTGGGGCTCTTGTACGGCGAGCTGCCGTAGATGCGCTGGAACATGGCGTTGAGCACGGGGAAGATCTCCACGTCGCGGTTGTAGTTGACGGTCGTCACGCCGTAGGCCTCGAGATGGAAGGGGTCGATCATGTTCACGTCGTCCAGATCGACGGTCGCGGCCTCGTAGGCGAGGTTCACGGGGTGGCGCAGCGGCAGATTCCAGATCGGGAACGTCTCGAACTTGGCGTAGCCCGCGCACACGCCGCGCTTGTGCTCGTGGTAGAGCTGGCTCAGGCAGGTGGCCATCTTGCCGCTGCCGGGGCCGGGCGCAGTCACGACGATGAGGCTGCGCGTCGTCTCGATGTAGTCGTTGCGGCCGAAGCCGTCGTCGCTGACGATGCGCGCAATGTCGGACGGGTAGTCCGGAATGATGTAGTGGCGGTATACGCGGATGCCGAGCATCTCGAGCCGGTGCTGGAATTTCTCAGCTGCCGTCTGACCGCGGTAGTGCGTGATGACGACGCTGCCGACATAGAGCCCGCAGCCCTGGAACGCGTCGATCAGGCGCAGCGTGTCATCGTCATAGGTGATGCCGAGGTCGCCGCGGCGCTTGCTGCGCTCGATGTCGTCGGCCGAGATGGCGATGATGATCTCCGCCTCGTCGCGCATCTCCATAAGCATGCGCACTTTGCTGTCGGGGGCAAAGCCCGGCAGCACGCGCGACGCGTGGTAGTCGTCGAAGAGTTTGCCGCCGAACTCCAGATACAGCTTGCCGCCGAACTGACTGATGCGCTCGCGGATCTTTTCCGACTGCATCCGGAGGTATTTATTGTTGTCAAAGCCGATTGCCTGCATAGATGTTCCTCTCCTCTGCTTCATGCTATCAAACAAACATTTATTCTACAGCATTCGGCGCATTCCGGCAATGGGAAAATACCGAATCCGGTAAAATTTTATTGCCGCGCCGATTCGCCCTTTCTTTATTCATAAATATATGATATAATCCGGAATTACACTGGACAAGGAGTGTCAACAAATGGGTTTTCTCAAAAAAATATTTGGTTCTCACAGCGACCATGAGCTCAAGCGGCTCTATCCGCTCGCTGATAAGATCGATGCCCTGTCGGACGAATACGCCGCGCTCACGGATGAGCAGCTGCGCGCCAAGACCGACGAATTCAAGCAGCGCTACGCCGAAGGCGCGTCGCTCGACGACCTGCTGCCGGAGGCATTCGCCACGGCGCGCGAGGCCTCGTGGCGTGTACTGGGCATGAAGCCGTTCCGCGTGCAGCTCATCGGCGGCATCGTGCTGCATCAGGGCCGCATCGCGGAGATGAAGACCGGCGAAGGCAAGACCCTCGTCGCCGTTTTGCCGGCCTACCTCAACGCGCTCACCGGTGAGGGCGTGCACATCGTCACCGTCAACGACTACCTCGCCCGCCGCGACAGTGAGTGGATGGGCAAGGTCTACCGCTTCCTCGGGCTGAGCGTCGGCCTGATCGTGCACGATATGTCGAGCGCCGAGCGCCAGCAGGCGTATGCCGCCGACATCACCTACGGCACGAACAACGAGATGGGCTTTGACTACCTGCGTGACAACATGGCCATCTACAAGTCTCAGATGGTGCAGCGCGGCCACGCGTTCGCCATCGTTGACGAGGTGGACTCCATCCTCATCGACGAGGCGCGCACGCCGCTCATCATCTCCGGTCAGGGCGATGAGAGCACCGACCTCTACCGCCAGGCGGAGAACTTTGCCGCCCGCCTCACGTGCAAGGCCTACGCCTCCATCGACGACAAGGAAGAGGAGGACGAGGATCTTGACGCCGACTATGTCGTCGACGAGAAGGCGCGCACCGCGACGCTCACCGCCCGCGGCATCGCCAAGGCAGAGGCTGCCTTCGGGCTGGAAAACCTCGCCGACATCGAAAACGCCACCCTTGTGCACCACATCGATCAGGCCATCCGCGCCCACGGCATCATGAAGCGCGACATTGACTACGTCGTCAAGGATGGCGAGGTCATCATCGTCGACGAATTCACCGGCCGCCTCATGCTCGGCCGCCGCTACAGCGACGGTCTGCATCAGGCCATTGAGGCCAAGGAGCACGTGCGCGTGCAGAGCGAGAACAAGACGCTCGCGACCATCACGTTCCAGAACTACTTCCGTCTCTACGGCAAGCTCTCCGGCATGACCGGCACGGCCATGACCGAGGAGGAGGAGTTTGCCGCCATCTACAACCTCGACATCATCGAGATTCCGACGAACAAGCCCGTCATCCGCATCGACAACTCCGACGTCGTGTATAAAAACGAGGCCGGCAAGCTGCGCGCTATCATCGAGCAGATCCGCATCTGCCACGCCAAGGGGCAGCCGGTGCTGGTCGGCACGGTGTCGATCGAAAAGAGCGAGCAGCTGTCAAAGCTGCTGCGTAAAGTGGGCATCCCGCACAACATCCTCAACGCCAAGCACCACGAGAAGGAGGCCGAGATCGTCGCGCAGGCCGGTAAGTTCGGCGCCGTCACGATCGCGACGAACATGGCCGGCCGCGGCACGGATATCATGCTCGGCGGCAACGCGGAGTATCTGGCAAAGGCGGACCTGCGCAAGGCGGGCTTCACCGAGGAGGTCATCGCCGAGGCCGCCGGCTACGCCGAGACCGAGGATGAGGAGATCCTCAAGGCCCGCACTCTGTTTGCTGAGCGCATGGCCGAGCACAAAAAGAGCATCGACGCCGAGGCCGACCGCGTGCGCGAGGCCGGCGGCCTGTATATCATCGGCACCGAGCGGCACGAGTCCCGCCGCATCGACAACCAGCTGCGCGGCCGTTCCGGCCGTCAGGGCGACCCCGGCGAGAGCCGCTTTTACATTGCGCTCACGGACGACGTCATGCGTCTGTTCGGCTCGGAGCGGATGCAGAGCATGATGGAGACGCTGCGCGTCGACGAGGACACGCCGCTCGACCACAAGATGCTCTCCAATGCCATCGAGCAGGCACAGCGCACGGTCGAGAGCCGCAACTTCCAGGCACGTAAGAACGTGCTCGAATACGACGATGTCATGAACGTGCAGCGCAACGTCATCTATGAAGAGCGCCGCAAGGTGCTCGACGGCGAGGATCTGCAGGAGCATGTCCAGCACATGATCCGCACCGTTGTCACCGGTGAGATCGCCGGCGGCATGGCTGAGCATCACCCCGAAAACGACAAGGATCTGCAGGAGATCCTTGCGCCCATGGCAAAGCTCTTCCCGTGCGAGCTGCACTACACGGCGGATGAGCTGCGCAAGCTCACGCCCGATGCGCTCGCGGACGCGGTCTATGACTGCGCCATGAAAGCCTATGCCGCGCGCGAGGAGACCTTCGGCCTGCAGCCGGACGGCACGCCGCTCATGCGCGAGCTCGAGCGCGTGGTCATGCTGCGCGTGGTCGACGAATACTGGATGGATCACCTCGAGGCCATGGACGACCTGCGTCAGGGCATCGGCCTGCGCGCCTACGGCAACGTCAAACCGGTCGATGAGTATAAGCGCGCCGGCTTTGACATGTTCGACGAGATGGTCAACGGCATCCAGACCGAGACGGTGCGCCGCCTGTTCACGGTGCGCGTGCGCCGCGAGCAGAAGCTCGAGCGCAAGACCGTTGCCCGCGGCGCCGTGGCCAATGCCGGCGGGGACGACAGCGAGAAGAAGCGCCCCGTCCGCCGTACCAAGAAGCCCGGCCGCAACGACCCGTGCCCGTGCGGCAAGCTGCGTCCGAACGGTCTGCCTATGAAGTATAAAGACTGCTGCGGCAAGGATCAGTGATGTACGCAGAGATCACATTCCCGCTGCACGCACAGCACGGCGCAGCGTATCTGACCGCGCCGAACATCCCGGCGCGCCACGCCTTTTCCACCCGGCTCGGCGGCGTGAGCACCGGCGTGCTTGAGAGCCTGAATCTCAGCGTCCGGCGCGGCGACACGCCGGAAAACGTGCGCGAAAACTGGCGGCGTCTCGGCGCTGCCGCCGGGCTCGACCTCACGCGCGCGGTCTATGCAAAGCAGGTGCACAGCGCGGATGTGCGCATCGCGCACGCTGCCGACGCGCAGCCGCCGGAGCATGAGCCGCGCTTTACCTGCGACGGTTTTGTCACGAACGAGCCGGACGTCCCGCTTGCGGTTTTTATGGCCGACTGCCTGCCCACGCTGCTGCACGATCCCGCCGCCGGAGTCATCGGCGCGGTGCACTGCGGCTGGCGCGGCTCGGTGGCGGATATCCTCGGTGCCGCCGTCGCGCAGATGTGCGCCCTCGGCGCGCACCCGGCGGACATCCGCGCCGCCATCGGTCCGGGCATCGGCGCCTGCTGTTTCGAGGTCGGACCCGAGGTCGTCGCCGCGGCTGAAGCCCTGCTGCATGAGCCGCTCGGTATGCTCGTGCGCCCCACGGCGGGCGACCGGGCGCTGCTCGATCTCAAGCGCGTCAATGCCCTGCGCCTGACGCAGCTCGGCGTCCCGGCGGAGCAGATCGCCGTGTCGGACGCCTGCACCATGTGCCGGCCGGATGTGTTCTGGTCGCACCGCGCGACCGACGGCCGCCGCGGCGTGCAGGCCGCCGTCATCACCCTGTGACCCAAGGGGGTAACCCATGAAACATCTTCATCTGACCCGTCTGCTGGCGTTCGCGCTGGCGCTCACGCTGCTGCTCGGCTGCGCCGCCTGCGGCAAGGACGACGCGGACGATACCGGCGAGACCGTCGGCAAAAAGGACACGCAGACCGCCGTCGAGCTTGACGGAAAGTTCACGCTCAGCTACAGCGCGTCCGCCGGCATGAACCCGTACAAAACACAAAATACCGATAACCTCGCCATCTGCGGTCTCGTGTACGAGACGCTCACGGAGCTCACCGACGCTTTTGAGGCCGAGCCCGGCCTGTTTACGGAGTGGAGCAGTGACGACGGCGAGACATGGACGTTCACCGTCGATACCGAGCGCGCCTTTCACGACGGACACGTGCTCACCGCACAGGACGCGGCCTATTCCATTCGCACCGCCATGGCCTCGAGCCTCTATGCCGGCCGCCTGAGTGCAGTCAAGGAGGTCAAGGACAATGACGATGGCACGGTCACTGTTACGCTCTCACGCGCGAATACGCAGTTTCCGGCGCTGCTGAACATCCCTGTCATTGAAAACGACGCCGGCGACAGCGCCTATCCGTGCGGCACGGGGCTGTACACGTATGCCGCCGACCATCAGAGCCTCACCGTGGCGGCCGACCATCCGGATGCCGACAAGGCGCCGGTCGAGGCGTTTTACCTCGCCGAGTACAAGTCGGTCGAGGAGATCACCTCTGCGTTTGACAACGGAGAGCTCGACCTTGCGCTCAGCGACCCGAGCTCCGGCACAGACCTGACCTTTTCGACCCAGAGCGACCAGCGCCAGTATGCCACGACGAACCTGCAGTACATCGGCTTTAACACCAACAGCAGCTTTTTCATGACCGCGCGCTACCGTCAGCCGTTCAACTATGTGGTCGACCGTGCGTTTGCCGTTGCGCTGCTGCACGACTGTGCCGTTGCGAGCGCGCTGCCCGTCCACCCGGCAAGCACGCTCTTTGACAGCACCCTCAACGAGTCGCTGGCCTACGATCTGGACAAGGCGAAAAAAATGTTCGACGACCTGAAGATCGTGGACTATGACGGCGACGGCGAGCGCGAGTACATGCCCGACGGCTCGTCGCCGCTTGATATCAGCCTCTCGCTGATCGTCTATGCCGACAGCACATTCAAGGTCAGCATGGCCAACAAGATCGCGGCCGATCTCACGAGCATCGGCATCCCCGTGAAGGTGCGCGAAATGAGCTGGGACAACTATCAGGCTGCGCTCAAGGGCGGCAAATACGATATGTATTACGGAGAGGTCGCGCTCCCGGCGGACTTCGATCTCTCGGCGCTGCTCAAATCCGGCGGTGCGCTCAACTACGGCGGCATCTCGACCGGCACGTATGCCGATGTCATCAACGCCTATCTCGCCGCCCCGGACACCGGCCGTGCCGCGGCCTGCCGCACCATGCTGCAGACGATCTCGGACACGGCACCCATCGTGCCCATCTGCTTTGAAAAGCACTGCCTGTATGTGCATCGCGGTGCCGTCGGCGGCTTTTCTCCCACAAAGTACAACATTTTCCGCAACATCACGGATTGGAAGATCAGCCAGGCATGAAACACGAGTGGATCGCACGCGCCAAGCGCTTTGCCACCTATGCACTTGTCGGCTGCTTCGACACGGGCATGGACTGGGTGGCGTTTACGACCGCACATGAGCTGCTGCATTTCACGCCCATGCTCTGTCAGGCGATCGGCTATGCCGTCGGCACGGTCTGCAGCTATTTTCTCAACGGGCGCATCACCTTCCGCGACGGGCATATCGCCCGCTGGCGGCAGTGTGCGCGCTTTGCGGCGTGGAACGTGGTGTCCCTCGCGCTCAGCGAGGTGATGATTGGCCTGCTGACGCATTTCGGCATCAATCCGTACCTTGCCAAGGTCGGTGTCACGCTCGAGGTCGCGCTGCTGAATTACTTCGGCTATAAGTATATTGTGTTCGCAGTCCCAAAAGAAACGGAAGGAGAGCAGGATCATGACAGATCGTCAGTTGATTAATCTGGCCGTGCAGGCCTCCCGCAATGCCTATGTCCCGTATTCCCATTTTGCCGTCGGCGCCGCGCTCGAGTGCCGCGATGGTACGGTCTTTACCGGATGCAACGTGGAAAATGCCGCCCTCGGCAGCACCATCTGCGCCGAGCGGACCGCCGCGTGCAAGGCCATCAGCGAGGGACACCGCGACTTCGTGCGCATCGCTGTCTACGGTGACGGGGAGCACTACTGCTACCCCTGCGGCGCGTGCCGGCAGTTTCTGGCGGAGTTCGTGCCCGATATGGAGGTGCTGTCCGTCATGGGCGGCGGACGCTATGTCAGCAACCGCCTGAGCGAGCTCATGCCCTATACCTTTAATTATTAAAGGGTGCGCCATGGAACTGGAACAACTGCGCATCTTTTGCGCCGTCGCTGCCTGCCGCAGCTTCACACGCGCGGCCAAGGAGCTCTTTGTCAGCCACTCGACGACCAGCCGCGCCGTGACTGCCCTCGAGCGGGAGCTCGGCGTGCCGCTGCTCACGCGCGACCGGCACACCGTTGCGCTCACGGGCGCGGGCGCGGTGCTTCTGACCGGCGCGGAGGCGCTTTTGCGCGACGCGGACGCGCTCGCGGACGCCGTGCGCGCAGCGGCGGAGCCGTTGGAAACGGCGGAAAAATGAATTGGTCGGACTGCACAAACTTTTTTGTGAATTTTCTACATTTCAGTGAAAAACCCTCTTGACATCCGAGAGGGTTTTTGCTATTCTTAGGGAGCGCCTGTGCGGAAACAGGTGCATTCTGCGATGAAGCGGGAGATTGCGGAGCTGATCTCCGGTAACTTCCGTGGAGTATGTCCGCTGCCGCGCCTTTGCACGGCAGACAATCGGGCGGTTGAGTCAGCCAGCACCAGCGTATATCACCTGCACGGCTGCATACCGGCGAGAGCCGGTTTGTTTTTCGGGCAGGGTTTGATACGCACGGAACGGTGTATGGTGATCTCATCCGTGCGAACCGGCGGAGCCAATGCCGCCCAAAAAATTCGTAACGGAGGAAACAACATGGCAACCACGAGCAACAAGAAAATGATCCGTATCCGCCTCAAGGCCTACGATCACCAGCTGATCGACAAGGCGGCGGAGAAGATCGTCGAAACCGCGAAGCGCACTGACGCGAAGGTCTCCGGCCCCATTCCGCTGCCGACCAAGACCGAGATCGTCACCATCCTGCGTGCTGTTCATAAGTATAAGGACAGCCGTGAGCAGTTTGAGCGCCGCACCCACAAGCGCCTGATCGACATCATGAACCCGACCCAGAAGACGGTTGAGGCTCTGATGAATCTGGAGCTGCCGGCCGGTGTCGAGATCGACATCAAGCTGTAAGCACACCCCGTTAACCCTGCGCGAGAGCGCATATTTACAAACCCGAAGTCCGCAGCTTGCGTGTGCGGACGGGTCAAGTCAGCAGCCTCTGGCCATGAGCTAAGCGAGCTGACCAATAACCTGAAGGAGGAACATGTATGAAAACAGCCATCATCGGTAAAAAGGTCGGCATGACGCAGATCTTCGATGAAGCAGGCAAGGTCGTCCCCGTCACCGTGATCGAGGCAGGCCCCTGCACGGTCACCGGCAAGATGACCAAGGAAAAGGAAGGCTATGAAGCCGTCCAGCTCGGCTACGAGGACGTCGCCGAGAAGAAGCTGACCAAGCCCGAGAAGGGCCACCTGGACAAGGCGGGCGTCGGCTATAAGAAGCACCTCAAAGAGTTCCGTCTCGAGGACTGCGCCTCTGTCAATGTGGGCGATGTCATCAAGGCCGACACCTTCAAGGAAGGCGACAAGGTCGACATCACCGGCATCAGCAAGGGCCACGGCTACGCCGGCGTCATCAAGCGCTTCGGCCAGGGCCGTACCCCGACCTCCCACGGCGGCGGCCCTGTGCACCGTCACGCCGGCTCCATGGGCTCGAGCACCGATCCTTCCCGTATCTTCCCGGGTAAGAAACAGGCCGGCCACATGGGCGTGGATCAGGTCACCGTCCAGAACCTCGACGTGGTCAAGGTCGATCCCGAGCTCAACATGATCGTTGTGCGCGGCGCGATCCCTGGCCCGAAGGGCGGCATTGTCTATATCAAGAGCACCGTTAAGAAGCTGGTCGTCAAGAAGGGCGAAGCCGGCGTCAGCACCAACCCGCAGAAGGCCTCCGGTCGTAACCCGCAGAAGGCTTCTGCAAGAAAGTAAGGAAGGGAGAGAGCGAATATGCCTACTGCTAAGTTGTTTAATATGGCCGGCGATCAGGTCGGCGAAGTGGCGCTCTCCGAAGCCGTTTTCGGTGTTGAGCCCAACGAGTCCGTTCTGCACGACTCCGTGAAGAACCACCTGGCCAACTGCCGTCAGGGCACGCAGAGTGCGCTGACCAAGGGCGAGGTTTCCTACACCACCGCAAAGCCCTGGCGCCAGAAGGGCACCGGCCGCGCACGCGCCGGCTACAAGGGCAGCCCGGTGTGGACCCACGGCGGCGTCGCGTTTGCGCCGAAGCCGCGTGATTACAGCTACACGCTCAACAAGAAGGTCAAGAGACTGGCCCTCAAGAGCGCGCTGAGCGCCAAGGCCGCTGCCGGCGAGATCCTCGTCGTGGACGGTCTGGCTGTCGAAGAGATCAAGACCGCCCCTGTCAAGGCGTTCCTGACCAAGATCGGCGCCGAAGGCAAGGCTCTGCTCGTGACCGAGCAGGTTGACGAGAAGGTCGTCAAGAGCTCTCGCAACATCCCCGGTGTGAGCAGCACCATCGCCACCATCCTCAGCCCCTACATGATCCTGACGCACCGCGTCCTGGTCGTTGACAAGGCTGCGCTCCAGAAAATCGAGGAGGTGTACGCATAATGAGAACCGCTTACGATGTCATTATCCGTCCCATCATCACCGAGCAGTCCATGGAAGACCTCGACATCAAAAAGTACGTGTTTGAAGTCGCCAAGGACGCCGGCAAGATCGAGATCAAAAAGGCCATCGAGGAGATCTTCGACGTGAAGGTCATCAAGGTCACCACCACGACGATCCACGCCAAGGAGAAGCGCGTCGGCGCCAATCCGTCCGGCATGACCGCCACCCGCAAGAAGGCCGTTGTGAAACTGTCCGCTGATTCGAAGAACATCGAGATCTTCGAGGGCATGGTGTAAGGGAGGAATTGAACAATGTCGATTAAAACCTATAAACCCACCACGCCTTCCCGCAGACATATGTCCGTTTCCGGCTTCGACGGTGTCGACAAGCACGCCAAGCCGCAGAAGGAGCTCGTGGAGGTCCTCAAAAAGCACGCCGGCCGCAACAGCTACGGCCGCATCACCGTCCGCCATCAGGGCGGCGGCAACCGCAAAAAGTACCGCGTCATCGACTTCAAGCGCGACAAGATGGACGTCACCGCGACCGTCCTGCGCCTGGAGTACGATCCGAACCGCAGCGCGAACATCGCTCTGGTCGAGTACGCTGACGGCGAGCGCCGCTACATTCTGGCTCCTGTCGGCCTGAACGTGGGCGACGTGATCGTGTCCTCCGCCTCGGCGGATATCAAGCCGGGCAACGCCCTGCCGCTGGCCAACATCCCGGTCGGCACCGTGATCCACAACATCGAGCTCTACCCGGGCAAGGGTGCGCAGCTGGTCCGCTCCGCGGGCGTCGCCGCGCAGCTCATGGCGAAGGAGAACGGCATGGCTACCGTCCGTCTCCCCTCCGGCGAGTACCGCAAGGTCCGCCTCAACTGCATCGCCTGCATCGGCCAGGTCGGCAATGTTGACCACGCCAACATCGCTATCGGCAAGGCCGGCCGCAAACGCCACATGGGCGTTCGCCCGACCGTCCGCGGTTCTGTCATGAACCCGTGTGACCACCCGCACGGCGGCGGCGAAGGCAAATCGCCTGTCGGCCGTCCCGGCCCGGTCACCCCGTGGGGCAAGCCGGCGCTGGGTTACAAGACCCGTAAGAAGAAGAACGCGACCGACAAGTTCATTGTCAAGCGCCGCAACGCCAAGTAAGGAGGGAATAGGTAATGAGCAGAAGTGTTAAGAAAGGCCCGTTTGCCGCTCCCGAGCTGCTGAAGCGGGTCAATGAAATGAACAAGGCCGGCGAGAAGAAGGTCGTCAAGACCTGGAGCCGTTCCTCCACGATCTTCCCGTCCTTTGTCGGCCACACCATCGCTGTCCATGACGGCCGTCGTCACGTCCCGGTCTATGTGACCGAGGATATGGTCGGACACAAGCTGGGCGAGTTCGCGCCCACGCGTACGTTCCGCGGCCACGCCGGCAGCAAGACTGTTGGAAAGTAAGGGGGAGAGAACATGGAAGAACTGAAAACTGCACGTGCCCAGCTGGTGCACGCCCGTATCGCTCCCCGTAAGGTCCAGATCGTCTGCGACATGATCCGCGGCAAGGACACCAAGATCGCTGAGGCTTACATGGCCAACACGCCGAAGGCCGGCTGCGAGCTCATGCTCAAGCTGCTCAAGAGCGCCTGCGCCAACGCGGAGAACAACTTCGAGATGGATCCGGATAACCTCTACGTTGCCGAGGCCTATGCCACGGCCGGCCCGATTCTCAAGCGCGGCCGCCCGAGAGCTCAGGGCCGTATGTACCGCATCAACAAGCGCACCAGCCACATCACCATCGTCGTGGCTGAGAAGGCATAAGGGAGGAGGCAGAAGATATGGGACAGAAAGTTAATCCGCACGGCCTGCGTGTCGGCGTCATCAAAGATTGGGATTCCCGCTGGTATGCCCGTGACGAGAAGGTCGGTGACCTGATCGTTGAGGACTACAAGATCCGTGAGTACCTGAAGAAGACTCTGTATTCTGCAGGCATCCCGAACATCGAGATCGAGCGCGACAGCGCGAAGGTCCGCATCTATATCCACTGCTCTCGTCCGGGCGTTGTCATCGGCAAGGGCGGCGCGGAGATCGAGCGCATCCGCCTGAACGTTGAGAAGATGATCGGCAAGCCGGTCGCCCTCTCCATCGTTGAGGTCCGCACGCCGGATACGAACGCACAGCTCGTCGCCGAGAACATCGCCGCGCAGCTCGAGAAGCGCATCGGCTTCCGCCGCGCGATGAAAAACGCCATGGGCCGCGCCATGAGAATGGGCGCCCGCGGCATCAAGATCATGTGCTCCGGCCGTCTGGGCGGCGCTGAGATCGCCCGCACCGAGTGCTATCACGAGGGTACTATTCCGCTGCAGACCATCCGCGCGGACATCGAGTACGGCTTCGCTGAGGCTGCCACGACCTACGGCCGTGTTGGTGTCAAGGTCTGGATCTACAAAGGCGAGATCCTCTCCCAGAGCCTGCGCACCACCCCGCGCACCATGGATCTGAACAAGCGCGACGACCGTCGTCGTGACCGCCGTGACGGCGATCGCAGAGGCCGCGGCGGCTACAACCGCGACCGCCGCGACGGTAACCGTCAGGGTGGCCGTCCGGGCTACCAGGGCGGCGGACGTCCGCAGGGCGGCAACCGTCCGCAGGGCGGCTTCAATCGCGGCCCGCGTCCGGCAGCTCCCGCTGCTCCGAAGGAAGGAGGCAACAACTAATGCTGATGCCGAAAAGAGTGAAGTACCGCAGAGTGCAGCGCGGTCGTATGACCGGCAAGGCCCTGCGCGGCAATAAGGTGACCTATGGCGAATTCGGCCTGCAGGCGCAGGAGCCGGCCTGGATCACCTCCAACCAGATCGAGGCGGCCCGTGTCGCCATGACCCGTTACACCAAGCGTGGCGGTCAGGTCTGGATCAAGATCTTCCCCGACAAGCCGGTCACGCAGAAGCCGGCCGAGACCCGCATGGGTTCCGGTAAAGGTTCTCCTGAGTACTGGGTTGCCGTCGTGAAGCCCGGCAGAGTTCTGTTTGAGATTGCTGGCGTGTCGGAAGAGGCTGCCCGTGAGGCGCTGCGTCTGGCCAGCCACAAGCTTCCCTGCAAGACGAAGATCGTCAAGAAGGAAGAGACTGAGATTGGTGGTGAATAAGATGAAAGCTAGTGAAATTCGCTCCATGTCCGCCGCTGAGCTGGAAAGCAAGCTGGTCGAACTGAAGAAGGACCTGTTCATGCTCCGTATGCAGCACGCTACCAATCATCTTGACAACCCCGTTAAGATTTCTGCTGTGCGTCGCGACATTGCCCGAGTCAAAACCGTGCTCCGCGAAAAGCAGCTCGAGCAGTGAGGAGGTAAGTGAGAATGAACGAAATGAGAACGACTTCCCGCAAGACCCGCGTCGGCAAAGTGGTGTCCGACAAAATGGACAAGACCATTGTCGTCATCGTGGAGGACCACGTTGCGCACAAGGTTTATAAAAAGATCATCGGCCAGACCTATCGCCTGAAGGCGCACGACGAGAACAACGAGTGCCATGTCGGTGATATCGTCCGCGTGATGGAGACCCGCCCCCTGTCCAAGGACAAGAGATGGCGCGTGGTCGAGATCGTTGAAAAGGCGAAGTAAGGAGGCAACAACATGATTCAGCAGGAAAGTTATCTGAAGGTTGCCGACAATACCGGCGCCAAGGAAATCAAGTGCATCCGCGTTCTCGGCGGATCCAAGCGTAAGTACGCCAGCATCGGCGACGTGATCGTTGCTTCCGTGCGCAAGGCAGCTCCGGGCGGCTCCGTCAAGAAGGGCGACGTCGTCAAGGCTGTTGTCGTCCGCACCGCGAAGCCGGTCCGCCGCGCGGACGGCACCTATGTGCGTTTCGATGAGAACGCCGCCGTCCTGATCAACGGCGAGGATAAGAACCCCCGCGGCACCCGTATCTTTGGGCCCGTCGCCCGTGAGCTCCGCGACAGTGACTTCACGAAGATCCTGTCTCTGGCTCCCGAAGTTATTTGAGGAGGGCGCAGAACATGAACATCAAAAAAGACGATAAAGTCGTTGTCCTGTCCGGTAAGAACAAGGGCAAGGAAGGCAAAGTCCTGTCTGCTGACCCGAAGGGCGGCAAGGTCATCGTGGAGGGAGTGAACGTCGCCACGAAGCACCAGAAGCCGAAAAACCAGCAGGATCAGGGCGGCATCATCAAGACCGAAACCCCGATCTATGCCTGCAAGGTCATGGTCGTCTGCCCGCAGTGCGGCAAGCCGACCCGCGTTGCGCACAAGATCACGGACGGCAAGAAGGCCCGCATCTGCAAGAAGTGCGGCGCCGAACTGTAAAGGAGGGAGCAACGAACTATGGCAACAATGCCTTCTATGAAGAAGAAGTATGTGGAGGAAGTCGCTCCCGCTCTGATGACGAAGTTCCAGTACGAGAGCGTTATGCAGATCCCGAAGATCGAGAAGATCGTCGTCAGCGTCGGCTGCGGCGACTGCAAGGATAACGCCAAGGCGCTCGACGCCGTCATCAAGGACATCACCGCGATCACCGGTCAGAAGGCCGTCGCGACCGTCGCCAAGAAGAGCGTCGCGAACTTCAAGCTGCGTGAGGGTATGCACGTCGGCGTGAAGGTCACGCTGCGTCAGGACCGTATGTGGGAGTTCCTGGACCGCCTGTTCAACATCGCGCTGCCCCGTGTCCGCGACTTCCGCGGCATCTCGGCCGACGCGTTTGACGGCCGCGGCAACTACAGCCTCGGCCTCAAGGAGCAGATCATCTTCCCCGAGATTGAGTACGATAAGATCGAGAAGCTCCGCGGCATGAACATCGCCATCATCACCACCGCCAAGACCGACGAGGAAGCACGCGAGCTGCTCAAGCTCATGGGCGCCCCGTTCGTCACCAAAGCATAAGGGAGGAGCGACACAATGGCTAAGAAATCTATGATCCTCAAGCAGCAGGCGCCTGCGAAGTTCTCCACCCGCCAGTACAACCGCTGCAAGATCTGCGGCCGTCCCCACGCTTACCTGCGCAACTACGGCATCTGCCGTATCTGCTTCCGTGAGCTGGCGTACAAGGGGCAGATCCCCGGCGTCCGCAAAGCCAGCTGGTAAAAATTTTCCGCCATGCATCGTGAGCCGCGCTTGCTGTATAGAAATACAGCTGCGCGCGGCGCACATCGCCTGACGAAAAATTGCGAACTTGCCGTTTGGCATTGTGAGCTGTGCTTGCTGTATACCAGATACAGCTGCGCACAGCGCCCTTCGCCAACCAACAGAATTTCGCCCGGGGCGGGATAACGGCTGCGCGGTGCACACCGCCTGACGAAAAATGCTCGCCCAGCGCTGAACATTCCGTTCAGCCCCAACTTCCGTAAGTTCGCCCCTGCAGCCGCAGCTGGATCTGCGGCTGTCGGTGCGCACTGAAATACGGTGCCGGTGCTTATGATCTGAGTCCCGGTGCCGCACCCCGCACTGCCTGTGCGTTTGACCCGGCGTACAGGTACGCAGTCACCGCTTTTGTGCCGTCCGGCACCGCGGCCGTGCCGCTGCCATCCGGCAGCGACATGAAAATGGACCGCGCGTCACAAAAGCAAGCTTTTGCCCTTCGCTGAAAGGGCAGGGATGACGAAAGGCCGCAGGGAATCATGTATTCATGCGGAACCTCGCCGCCCAAACCGTATCATCGGTAACTTCTAACTAAGGAGGAAACAAACAATGCAGATCACCGATCCCATCGCCGATATGCTGACCCGCATCCGCAACGCTGGCAGCGCTCGGCACGAAACCGTGGACATCCCGAATTCCAAGATGAAGAAGGCCATCGCCGAAATTCTTCTCGAGGAAGGCTACATCAAGAGCTTCCAGCTCATTGATGACGGCACGCAGGGCGTCATCCGCGTCACCCTGAAGTATCTCCCCGGCAAAGAGAAGGCCATCCAGGGCCTCCGCAGAGTCTCCAAGCCCGGCCTGCGTGTGTACGCCGGCGCTGACGAGCTGCCGCAGGTCCTGCGCGGCCTCGGCATCGCGATCATCTCCACCTCGAAGGGCATCATGACCGACAAGAAGGCGCGTGCGCAGCACGTCGGCGGCGAAGTCCTCGCGTTTGTGTGGTAAGGGAGGTACAGAACAATGTCTAGAATTGGTAGAGCTCCCATCGAGATCCCCGCGGGTGTTGAAGTCACCTGCAACGGCACGATCGTCACCGTCAAGGGCCCGAAGGGCACCCTGATGCACAACGTGCATCCGGACATGACCGTCACGGTCGAAGGCAACACCATCCATGTCACCCGTCCGAGCGATGACAAACTGCACCGCTCCCTGCACGGCCTGACCCGCACGCTGATCCACAACATGGTCATCGGCGTGACCGAGGGCTTCAGCAAGACGCTGGAGATCAACGGTGTCGGCTACAGAGCCGCAAAGGAAGGACAGAACCTTGTCATGCACCTGGGCTTCTCGCACACGGTCACCATGTCCGAGAATGCGGACATCCAGATCGATGTTCCGAACCCGAACCAGATCATCATCAAGGGTATCGACAAGGAAAAGGTCGGCCAGTTTGCAGCAGAAGTGCGCGCTAAGCGTCCGCCCGAGCCGTACAAGGGCAAGGGCATCAAGTACGATTACGAGCATATCCGCCGCAAAGAAGGCAAGACCGGCGCGAAGTAATTGGAGGTGTGCCTGAATGATTAAGAGACCGAATACGAAAGCGCAGCGCGTTCGCCGTCACCAGAGAGTGCGCGGCAAGGTTTCCGGCACGGCCGAGAGACCGCGTCTGAGCGTGTTCCGCAGCGAAAACAACATTTATGCCCAGATCATCGACGATGTCGCCGGTAAGACGCTCTGCAGCGCCTCCACCGTGGAAAAGGGCTTTGAAGGCAATGGCGGCAACTGCGAAGCGGCAGCCAAGATCGGCAAGCTCGTCGGCGAGCGCGCCGTGGCAGCCGGTATCACCGAGGTCGTGTTCGACCGCGGCGGCAATGTGTACCATGGCCGTGTCAAGGCTCTGGCAGAAGGCGCCCGTGAGGGCGGCCTGAAGTTCTAACGGGAGGAGGAAACGAAATGGCATATAACAATGACAGACGGGACAATCGCCGCAACCGCAGCGATGAGCCCCAGGAATTCACCGAAAAAGTCGTTGCCCTCAACCGCGTTTCCAAGACCGTTAAGGGCGGCCGCGTCGCAAAGTTCTCCGCTCTGGTCGTCGTGGGTGACGGCAAGGGCCGTGTGGGCTTCGGCCTCGGCAAAGCAGCCGAAGTCTCCGAAGCGATCCGCAAGGGCCTGGAGGACGCTAAGAAGAACCTGACCACCGTGACCCTGCAGGGCACGACGATCCCGCACGAGGTCATCGGCGCGTTCGGCGCCGGCCGCGTGCTGCTCAAGCCCGCTGCTCCCGGTACCGGCGTGATCGCCGGCGGCGCTGTGCGTGCTGTGGTCGAGGCTGCCGGCATCAAGGACATCCGTACCAAGTGCCTGCGTTCGAACAACCCGGCAAACGTCGTCGCTGCGACGATGGAAGGTCTGAAGTCTCTGCGCAACGCCCAGCAGGTCGCTGCTTACAGAGGCAAGACCGCCGAAGAGATTCTGGGTTAAGGAGGGGCTGAGACATGGCAAATCTGAAGATTAAGCTCGTCAAGAGCCTCAGCGGCCGCAATGTCAAGCACATCGCCACCGCCAACTCCCTCGGCCTGCACAAGATCGGCAACGAGACCGTGCAGCCCGATAACCCCCAGACCCGCGGCAAGATCGCCAAGATCGGCTATCTTGTCGCCGTCACTGAAGAAGAATAAGGAGGGCCCCAAACATGAATATCCACGAACTTTCTCCCGTTGTGGGCTCCACCCATGTCGGCAAGCGCAAGGGCCGCGGCCACGCGACCGGCAATGGCAAGACCGCCGGCCGCGGTCATAAGGGTCAGAAGGCCCGCAGCGGCGGCGGCGTCCGCATCGGCTTCGAAGGCGGCCAGATGCCTCTGGCGCGCCGCATCCCGAAGCGCGGTTTCCACAACATCTTCGCCAAACCGCTCGAGAGCGTGAACGTCTCCGCTCTGGAGAAGTTTGAAGACGGCGCAGTCGTCGACGCGAAGGTTCTGCTTGACGCCGGCGTGCTGAGCAAGTGCACCTACGGCGTGAAGATTCTCGGCAACGGCGAAATCACCAAGAAGCTGATTGTGAAGGCTTCTGCGTTCTCCGAATCCGCGAAAGCGAAGATCGAGGCAGCAGGAGGAAAGGCAGAGGTGGTGTAAGGTGCTCCAGACATTTCGTAACGCATGGCGGATCGAAGAGCTGCGCAAGAAAATTCTTTTCACGCTGCTGATTGTCCTGCTTTACCGTCTCGGCAATGCCGTACCCGTACCTTTCGTCGATACCAAAGCGCTTGCGGATTACTTCCAGTCAAGCGGCCTGCAGAACACGATCCTCGGACTGTTCAACGTCATGTCCGGCGGCGCGTTCTCTCAGGCAACGATCTTCGCCCTGTCCATTCAGCCGTACATCAACGCTTCCATCATCATTCAGCTCCTGTGCATTGCGATTCCCGCGCTGGAGCGTCTGCAGAAGGAAGGCGGCGAGGAAGGCAAGAAGAAGATCGCCAGCATCACCCGCTACAGCACGGTCGCCATCGGCCTGCTGCAGGGCTTTGCTTACTATATGATGATGCGCAACTACGGCCTCATGAACGCCGACTTTGCCGGCAACATCTGGGCCGCCATCGTCATCGTCCTGACCTTTACGTCCGGTTCCGCCCTCATCATGTGGCTTGGTGAGCAGATCACCGAGTTCGGCATCGGCAACGGTATCTCGATCATCCTGTTCGTGAGCATCGTCGCCCGTTTCCCGAACTCCATCATCCGCCAGATCAACAACGTCGCCAACGGCGACCTCGCCTGGTGGGTGCTGGTGCTGATGTACGTCGGCGCTCTGCTGCTGATCGTCATGATCGTGCTCGTCAACGATGCCGAGCGCCGTCTGCCGGTGCAGTACTCCAAGCGCGTCGTCGGCCGCAAGATGTACGGCGGCCAGAGCACGCACCTGCCGATGAAGGTGAACATGAGCGGCGTCCTGCCGATCATCTTCGCCCAGTCGATCGCGTCTCTGCCGGCCACCATCTGCGCCTTCGTTCCGAAGTGGCAGGGCAGCTGGATCATGAAGCATGTCTTTGATACGACCACCTGGCCGTATATCGTCCTCTACTTCCTGCTCATCATCTTCTTCAGCTATTTCTACTCTACGATCCAGTTCAACCCGATCGAGGTCGCGAACAACCTGAAGAAGAACGGCGGATTCATCCCGGGCTTCCGTGCAGGCAAGCCGACGAGCGAATTCATCCAGAAGGTGCTCAACAAGATCACGCTCTTCGGCGCGATCTACCTGAGCGTCATCGCGATCACGCCGCTGATCATCAGCGCGTGCTCGCAGGCGGAGCAGCTCACCGGCATTTCCCTGGGCGGCACGTCCATCATCATCGTTGTCGGTGTTGCACTTGAGACCGTCCGCGCACTTGAGGCGCAGATGCTCATGCGCAACTATAAGGGTTTCCTGAGCTGATAGGAGGATTCATAGTATGAAACTCGTTTTGTTAGGTGCCCCCGGTGCAGGCAAGGGAACGCAGGCTGAGATCCTCAGCCGCAAGCTGAACATTCCCACCATTTCCACCGGCAACATCCTGCGTGCGGCCATGAAAAACGGCACGCCCGTGGGTCTGAAAGCAAAATCCTATGTGGAAAGCGGCAAGCTCGTTCCGGACGACGTCATCATCGGCATCGTCTGCGAGCGTCTGGCCGAGCCCGACTGTGCCAATGGTTATATCCTCGACGGCATGCCGCGCACCATCCCCCAGGCGGAAGCGCTGGAGGAGCACGGCATCGACGTCGACACCGCCCTCTCGATCGAGATCGCGGATGAGACCATCATCGAGCGCATGTCCGGCCGCCGGACCTGCAAGGACTGCAGCGCCACGTTCCACATCGTCTCCAACCCTCCCAAGGTGGAAGGCAAGTGCGACTTGTGCGGCGGCGAGCTGACCATCCGCAAGGATGACGCTCCCGAAACCGTCAAGGCGCGCCTGGATGTCTACCATGCCGAGACCGAGCCGCTCAAGGGCTTCTACGCCCAGCGCGGCAAGCTCGTCTCCGTGGACAACCAGCCGACCATCGAGGCAACGACCGCTGCGATCGAGAAAGCTCTGGGTCTGGAATGATCATCATCAAATCCGATCCCGAGATCGATATCATGCGGCAGGCCGGCCGGATCACCGCTGGCGCGCGTACCATCGCGCGTCAGATGGTGGCCCCGGGCGTGACCACCCGCCAGATCAACCGCGAAGTGCACAAGTTCATCACGAAGTCCGGCGCGACGCCGTGCTTCATGACCGACGGCGGCTTCCCGACGGCGGCATGCATCTCCGTCAATGACGAGATCATCCACGGCATTCCCGGCGACCGCGTCCTGCATGAAGGCGATATCGTCAGTGTCGACGTCGGCGCCCGCTACCGCGGCTTCAACGGCGACTGTGCGGGCACGTTCCCGTGCGGCCAGTGCTCGGATGAGGCGCTGCGCCTGATCCGCATCACGCGGCAGAGCTTTTTTGAGGGCATCCGGTTTGCCCGTGTCGGCTACCGCATCTCCGATATCGGCCATGCCATTCAGGATTATGCCGAGAGCTATGGCTATTCACTCGTGCGCGAGTATGTCGGCCACGGCGTCGGCGCCGGCCTGCATGAAGCGCCGGAGATCCCGAACTACGGCAAGCCCGGCCACGGCCCGCGTCTGCAGAAGAACATGACGATCGCCGTGGAGCCGATGGTCAACGCCGGAGGCTACGAAGTCCGCGTTCTTGACAACGGCTGGACCGTGGTCACGGCGGACGGCAGTCTGTCGGCGCACTACGAAAACTCTCTGCTCGTCACGGATGGCGAGCCGGAGATCCTGACGTTTGCAGACGACATGTGACGGGCGCGTCCCGAAAACCTTAGGAGGTTCAAACACCTTGGCAAAAGACGATGTAATCGAACTGGAGGGCACGGTTGTTGAATCCCTGCCCAACACGACGTTCCGGGTTGACATTGGCAACGGCCACGTCATCCTGGCGCACATCTCCGGAAAGCTCCGGATGAACTTTATCAGAATCCTCCCCGGTGACAAGGTTACGGTTCAGATGTCTCCGTACGATCTGACGCGCGGCCGCATCACCTGGAGAAGCAAGTAGGAGGTTAACTACAATGAAAGTCAGACCGAGTGTCAAGCCCATGTGCGAAAAGTGCAAGGTCATCAAGCGCAAGGGCAAAGTCATGGTTATCTGCGAAAACCCGAAGCACAAACAGAGACAGGGCTGATCTGACCCTGTAAGTCCTAACACATCCGCGCCAGAAGGTCGGCTCCCTCCGGCGGGAGTAAGTCGCCTCCCTTTTTGCGCGCGGAACCAAAATTTCGAAAGGAATGATCGAATAAGATGGCACGTATCGCCGGCGTTGACCTGCCCAAGGACAAGCGAATTGAAATTGGCCTGACCTATGTTTATGGTATCGGCAGAACCAGCGCAAAAAAGATTCTTGAGATGACCGGCATCAATCCGGACACCCGTGTGAAAGACCTCACCGACGAGGACGAAGCGAAGATCCGTGAGTGCATCGACCACCACTTCATCGTGGAGGGCGACCTGCGCCGCAGCGTGGCGCTCGATATCAAGCGCCTGACCGAGATCGGCTGCTACCGCGGCCAGCGTCACAGACGCGGCCTGCCCGTGCGCGGCCAGCGCAGCAAGACCAATGCGCGTACCCGCAAGGGCCCGAAACGCACGATCGCCAATAAGAAGAAGTAAGGGAGGGATATGTAATGGCAAACGCAGCAAAAGGCAAGAAGGTTCGCACGCGCCGCAAGGAGCGTAAGAACATCGAAAAGGGAGCCGTGCATATCAGCTCTTCCTTCAACAACACCATGGTCACCATCACGGACACCCAGGGCAATGCGCTCTCTTGGGCTTCCGCCGGTGGCATGGGCTTCCGCGGAAGCAAGAAATCCACCCCCTTCGCCGCGCAGACCGCCGCTGAGACGGCTGCCAAGGCGGCCATGGAGCACGGCCTGAAGACGGTCGAAGTCTTCGTCAAGGGCCCCGGCTCCGGACGTGAGGCTGCGATCCGCGCCCTGCAGACTGCAGGACTCGAGGTCACCATGATCAAGGACGTCACCCCCATTCCGCACAATGGCTGCCGTCCTCCGAAACGCCGTCGCGTCTGATTGAAGGAGGGAAATGAATTATGGCTAGATATACCGAAGCTGTCTGCCGTCAGTGCCGCAGAGAGGGCCAGAAGCTCTTCCTCAAGGGCGACAGATGCTACACCCAGAAGTGCGCGCTCGAGTGCAGAGGCTACGCCCCCGGCCAGCACGGCCAGGGCCGCAGCAAGACCTCTGAGTACGGCTCCCAGCTGCGCGAGAAGCAGAAGGTCCGCCGCTACTACGGCGTGCTCGAGAAGCAGTTCCGCAGCTACTTCGCCATGGCGGAGAAGCGTCAGGGCATCACGGGCGAGAACCTGCTCGCGATCCTCGAGACCCGCCTGGACAACGTCGTCTACCGTCTCGGCTTTGCGATGAGCCGCGCCGAGGCGCGCCAGCTCGTGACGCACGGCCACTTCACCGTGGATGGCCGCAAAGTCAACATCCCCAGCTTCCTGGTCAAGCCGGGCATGGTTATTACACTCAAGGACTCCAGCAAGAGTCTCGACAAGATCAAGGCCAACGTCGAAGCCAACGCTTCCCGTCCGGCGCCGAAATGGCTGGACTACGACGCCAACAGCATGGTTGGCAAGGTCGTGGCCATCCCCGCGCGCGATGACATTGATCTGCCTGTCGAGGAACACCTCATCGTCGAGCTGTATTCCAAGTAATAAAGAGACCCTCAAATTGGTAAGCTGACATCCGCAGCGCCGCAGTGGCGCAACAATACAGTAAGGAGGGTTAAGTCTAAATGATTGAAATTGAAAAGCCGCGCATCGAATGCCTGGAATCCCCGGACGACATTTCCTACGGAAAGTTCGTCGTCGAGCCTTTGGAGCGTGGCTACGGCACGACCCTGGGTAACTCTCTGCGCAGAGTGCTGCTCTCTTCACTGCCCGGTTATGCCCCGACGTCCATCCGGATCGCCGGTGTGCAGCACGAGTTTTCGACGATCCCCGGTGTCAAGGAAGACGTCACCGAGATCGTGCTGAATGTGAAGGGTATCATTGCACGCCTGCATTGCGACGGCCCGAAGACCGTCTATATCGAAGCGGCAGGCGAGTGTGAAGTCACCGCCGGTGACATCAAGGCAGACGCCGAGGTCGAGATCCTCAACCCCGAGCTGCACATTGCCAGCCTCGGCCCGGACGGCGCGCTCTCCATGGAGATCACGCTTGACCACGGCAGAGGCTATATCCCGGCGGACAAGAACAAGAGCGCGCAGCAGGTCATCGGGACCATCCCGGTGGACAGCATCTATGCGCCGGTCCTGAAGGTCAACTACGCTGTCGAGAACACCCGTGTGGGCAACCAGACGGACTTCGACAAGCTGACCATCGAGGTCTGGACCGATAAGACCATCTCGGCGCGCGACGCGCTGAGCCTCGGCGCCAAGATCCTGTGCGATCACTTCACGCTCTTCACCGATCTGTCTGACACGATCGGCAATAGCTGCACGGTGGTGGAAAAAGAGCCGGAGCGCCCCGATACCGTCATGAAGATGACCATCGAGGAGCTGGATCTCTCCGTGCGCAGCTTCAACTGCCTCAAGCGCGCGAACATCAACACCGTCGAAGACCTCACCAACAAGACCGAGGAAGAGATGATCAAGGTGCGCAACCTTGGCCGCAAGTCCCTCGAAGAGGTCGAGCACAAGCTCGCTATGATGGGCCTGAGCCTGGCGAGCGACGACAATCAGTAATAACCAGCTACTCTTATCAAGGAGGAAACCGATATGCCCGGAACAAGGAAACTCGGTAAGACCACCGATCAGCGCAAGGCGATGCTCCGTCAGCAGGTCACGGATCTGCTCGACATGGGCCGCATGGAGACGACCGTCTTCCGCGCAAAAGAGATCGCGCCTCTGGCCGAGAAAATGATTACCCTTGGCAAGAAGAAGGACATGGCTGCCTATCGTCAGGCGCTGGCCTTCATCACCCGCGAGGATGTTGCCAAGAAGGTGTTCGAGGAAGTCGCCCCGAAGTATGCCGACCGCAACGGCGGCTACACCCGCATCACCCGCATCGGCACCCGCCGCGGCGATGCGGCCGAGATGGCTGTCATCGAGCTCGTGTAAGGTTTACCCGAACACAAATCCAAATGCACCGACCGCTCTGCGGCCGGTGCATTTTTCATGCGGTTTCACGCGGCTGCGCGCCGGTCGTTTTTTGGCCGGTGCATTTTCTTGTTTTACACACAGGCATGCCCTGTGGTATAATAATCAATTGACAGACAGACAACAAGGAGGGACGTGTATGCGCATTCTGGTCGTGGAGGACGAACAGGACCTCAACCGCATCCTCGCCAAAACACTCAAAGCTGAGGGCTACAGCGTTGACAGCTGCTTTGACGGCGTGGAGGCGCTCGACTATCTTGAGGGCGCGGAATATGACGCCGTCGTGCTCGACGTGATGATGCCGCGCATGGACGGGTTTTCGGTGCTGGCGCAGATGCGCGCCGACGGCAACGAGACGCCGGTGCTGTTTCTCACGGCGAAAGACAGCGTGCCCGACCGCGTGCACGGGCTGGATACCGGCGCGGACGACTATCTCGTCAAGCCGTTTTCGTTTGATGAGCTTCTGGCGCGACTGCGTGTCATCACGCGCAAGCACGGCGGCAGCGCGACCAATGTCTTCACCGTGGCGGACCTCACGGTCGACACCGCTTCGCACCATGTCAAGCGCGGTGGGCGCACGATCTCGCTCTCGGCCAAGGAATTTGCGCTGCTGGAATACATGATCCGCAACCGCGGCGTCGTGCTCTCGCGCGAGCGCATTGAAAACCATCTCTGGAACTATGACTACAGCGGCGGCTCAAACGTGGTGGATGTGTACGTGAGCTATCTGCGCCGCAAGATCGACGCGGACTATCCCACCAAGCTCATCCATACCGTCTGGGGCGTCGGCTGGGTGCTGCGGGAGGAAGTATGAGAAGACCGTCACTCAAGATCCGCATCACGGCGTGGTTTGCGCTCATGATGTTCGTCATCGAGGCGCTGGTGCTCTCGTTCCTGCTTGCCGTCAACGGCACGATCGTCACGAACGACCCCGAGTCGCGTCTCGTGCGCGTGCTCGAGCATAACGCCGACCGCGTCAAGTATAAAAACCGGCAGTTTCGCTATGACCACATCCACTATTACCGCAGCGGCGTGTACACGGTGCTCTACGACGCGGACGGCAATCCCCTGCAGGGCACGTTCCCGGCGGAGTTTTCGCCCGCGCAGCCGCTGCCGCTCAGCGGGGACGCGGTGCGCACCGTCACTTGCGGCGAGCAGACGTTTTATGTCTATGATGTGCACGTCGACATGATGGTCGGCAGCGTCTGGCTGCGCGGCGTCATCGACGCGAACGCAAAAGGCGGCGTCATGCGCGTGATCATGCCGCTGGCGTGGTCACTGCTGCCGGTGCTGCTGGTGCTGTCGGTCATAGGCGGGTATTTCATCGCCAGTCGCGCCCTGCGCCCCGTGCGCCAGCTCACAGCCGCGGCCAATGCCATCTCCGACGGGCAGGATCTCAAGGCGCGCATCGGCCTGCCGCACACGAAGGGCAGCGACGAGATCTATCAGCTCTCGGCATCGTTTGACAATATGTTCGACCGACTCGAGCGCTCGTTCGAGGCTGAACAGCGCTTTACGTCCGATGCCTCGCACGAGCTGCGCACGCCGACGACCGTCATCCTCGCCGCCTGCGAGGATGCGCGCAAAAACGCCCGCACTCCGGCGGACTATCAGGCTGCGCTCGACGTCGTCGACCGGCAGGCGCACAAGATGTCGCAGCTCATCGCCAGCATGCTCGAGATCACGCGCCTCGATCAGGGCACGCAGAAGGTCAACTGGGAGTATGCAGACCTGTCCGATCTTGTCACCGTCATCTGCGATGAGCAGACCATGGTCGCGCGCCGCGGTATCCGCATCGGCTGCGCGGCAGAACCGGACATTTTCATCGATATGGATGTGTTTCTCATGTCGCGCGTCGTGCAGAACCTGCTCGACAATGCCTTCAAGTTCGGCATCGACGGCGGCTGGATTCATGTGGCGCTCCGGCGCATGGATACCGGCGCACAGCTGACCGTGCAGGATAACGGCGTCGGTATTGCGCAGGAAGATCTGGACAGAATATGGCAGAGGTTTTATCAGGCCGACCCCAGCCGGCAGGAAAGCGCGGGACTGGGTCTGGGCCTGTCGATGGTGCAGCAGATCGTGGCGCTCCACGGCGGCACGGTCGCCGTCACGAGCACGAAGGGCCGCGGCACGACGTTCACGGTCACGCTGCCGGAACACCACGGAAAAGAGGAGAAGTAATATGAAGAAAACCGTTTTGCGCGCCTATGCCCGCCTCATTGCGGAGGTCGGCGCGCGCGTACAGAAGGGTCAGGATGTCGTCATTGAGGCCGAGCTCGACCAGCCGGAGTTCGTGACCATGGTCGCCGATGCGTGCTACCATGCCGGCGCGCGCAAGGTCACCGTCACGTGGAAGCATCAGGCGCTCGAAAAGCTCGCCATCCGGCGTGAGAGCGTCAGGACGCTCCGGACCGTCGCCGACTGGGAGCGCGCGAAGCTGCAGCACTATGTCGATACGCTCCCGTGCCGCATCTACCTGCTCAGCGAAGATCCGGACGGGCTGCGCGGCGTCAGCCCCGCAAAGATGGCCAGCGCCCGCCAGGGACGCTACAGCGTCATCAAGCCCTACCGCGACCAGATGGAGGGGCGCTACCAGTGGTGCATCGCGGCCGTGCCCGGCGCGGCGTGGGCGAAGAAGGTGTTCCCGCACGAGACGAAGGCGCGCGCCGTCGAAAAGCTCTGGGAGGCGATCCTGCACACCTGCCGCGTGGGCGATGACCCCGTCGCCGCGTGGAACGCGCACAACGCAGACCTGCAGGCGCGCTGCGATTATCTCAACAGTCTCGGCATCGAGACGCTCGAGTACCGCGCGTCCAACGGCACACACCTGACCGTCGGCATGATCCCCGAGGCACAGTTTTGCGGCGGTGGGGAGTACACGATCGGCGGCAGCTACTTCAACCCCAACCTCCCGACGGAGGAGTGCTTCATCTCGCCGAAGCGCGGCGAGGCAGAGGGCATTGTCTATTCGTCGAAGCCGCTGTCGTATCAGGGACAGCTCATCGAGGATTTCTCCATCCGCTTCGAGCGCGGCCGCGCCGTGGAGGCGCACGCCCGTACGAACGAGGCGCTGCTGCAAAAGCTCATCGCCATGGACGACGGTGCCGCCTATCTCGGCGAGTGCGCGCTTGTGCCGTATGACAGCCCCATCAACCAGACGGGCATCCTGTTTTATAATACCCTCTTTGATGAAAATGCCTGCTGCCACCTCGCACTCGGCATGGGCTTCATCGACACCATCCGTGACTACCCGAACCGCTCGCTCGAGGAGATGCGCGCGCTCGGTGTGAACGACTCCATGATCCACGAGGATTTCATGATCGGCACGCCGGACCTTGCGATCACGGCGCACTGCCGCGACGGCCGCTCGGTTCCGGTGTTCCGGGACGGGACATGGGCATTTTGACCGAAATCCCACTATTACGTCGAAAAACCGCGAATTGTGGTGCGCTCCGATCTTGGAGCGCACTATTTTTATAGAAAAGTGGGGAATGCGTGCAGGAAACCGTTGCATTTTTCCGGCGCGTATGGTAAGATACGCCTACGCGGAACGAACACCGCAGATCGAAACAAAACGGGAGGTGACCGGCATGAAGCGTGCGCTTTTGTGCGTCCTGCTCGCAGCGCTGCTGCTCTGCGGCTGCACGCGTGCCCCGGCGAGTACCGTGCGCGCCCCGGATGCCGGGGAGCCGCTGACGCTCTGCCTCGGCGCAGAGCCTGCGACGCTCGACCCTGCGTGCACGGAAAACGGTGTCGGCGCAACATATGTGGTCAACCTCTTTTCCGGCCTGACCGGCTATCGCGCCGGCGGTGACGGCAGCCGGGAGCTGACGCCCGAGCTGTGCGCGGAGCTGCCCGTGCCGGAGCCCCTGTCCGACGGGCGCGTACAGTATGTGTTTACGCTGCGTGACGGCCTCACGTGGTCAGACGGCACGCCGCTCACGGCGGCGGACTTTGTCTATGCGTGGAACCGGGCGTGCACACTTGAGGATGCGGCGGCGCCGTATCTCTTTGCCTGTATCGACGGGTATGGTACCGGCCGCCTGAACGTCACGGCGTCGCCCGACGGACGCACGCTCACCGTTGTGCTCGCGGAGGCCATGCCGACCTTCCTGCAGCTTTGTACCCAGCCGGCGTATGCGCCCGTGCCCTCCGGCGCGGCAGATACGATGCGCCGGACTGCGGACGGCGCGGGCTTTGCCGTCAGCGGGCCGTACACGGTCGCCGCATGGACGGACGAGAGCCTGACCTATGTGAAAAACCCCGCCTACTGGGACGCGGACAACGTCACGGCCGAGACGGTGCGCTTTGCGTTCGAGCCTGACCCCGACGCTGCAAGCGCCGCCTTTCTTGCGCGCGACTATGCGCTCGTCTGGCCGGTCTCGGATGCCGCTCTGGACGATCTGCGCACGAACCACGCGCCTGAGCTGCGCACCGTGAGCCGGCTTGCGACCTACAGCCTCTGCTTTCCCATGAACGATCCGGCGCTGAGCGTCTTTACGCAGTCGGAGCGCGCGCAGATCCGCACGGCGCTCGCCCTGCTCATCGACCGCAGCGACCTCTGCGCGCAGATCACACCCGGCGCACAGCAGAGCGCGAACGCCCCCATCCCGCCCGGCATTTCGGATGCCGACGGCAGCGACTTTGCCGCGCACAATGGAGCTGACGGCAATGGGGCAGGGTACTACAGCGCCGACTATGCCGCCAACTGCCAGCAGGCCGTCACGCTGCTGCGGCAGGCGGCGGAGTCGTCCGGCCGCTTCACGGTCAACGCGCAGGGCGTCTGCGCCGGCTTCCCGGAGCTGACGTACCTGACGTCTGACGCTGCCGGCCATGTCGCCATCGCGGAGTATCTCCGGGCGCTCTACGCGCGCTACGGCATCACGCTCACCGTCACGGCGCAGGATATGCAGACCTTTCTCACCAGCCGCGCCGCCGGGGGCTACTCCGTCACGCGCTGCAGCTTCAGCGCCGATCTGGACGACCCCATGCCGTTTCTCTCCCTCTGGGCGAGCGGCGCGGGCAGTAACTTTGTCGCGCTCGGCCGCGGCGCGCACATGGACTACGCGGGCTATACCGTCACGATCGACGGACGCACGAAAGACGGCTGCACGTGGGCGGAGTCGTATGACGCGCTGCTGTACCGCATTGCGAGCAGCAGCGATACCGCCGAGCGCTACGCGCTCATGCATCAGGCCGAGACCCTGCTCATGCAGACGGGCGCCGTCTGCCCGCTCTACTGGTATACGGATCAGTACCTGTGCAACGCGCACGTGCAGGGGCTGCTGTCCGGCCCGCTCGGCGCGCAGTATCTGATGGCCGCGCAGGTGCAAAAGTGAATATAAAGCAGCCCCGCTGCCGGGAAACCGGCAGCGGGGCTGACAGCTTGTCAAAAGCCTCGCAGAGTTTCGCCGCCGGAGCGGCGAAAGAAAGACCAATCATTTTCTTCGGCGACATGCGCGTCGAAGAAAATACTTCTCGGCCTGCAAACGTGCGCGCCGTCCGCCTTGAGCGGACGGCGCGTGCGATGCAGTCAGGCCGCAAACCCCTTTGTCAAAAAGTAATACTTTTTGACAGTCACAGAAAAACGAAAAACAGCATCACGATCAGGTACGCGAACGCGAGCGTCATCGGCGCGAGTGCGAGTGCGGTGGTCAGCCGCCAGTCGTCCTCGCGCTCGACCGCGCCTTCATAGACCGGCTCCGCCATGGCGGCGAGTGAGCCGTGCAGATAGCTGCGGTAGAACTTCAAAAACCGCTTTCCGTCGCGGTGGCCGGTGCTGTAGGCCGCCTGCTCCGGTGTGCGGGGCTGCAGGGCGTGGTGTGTGCGCATCCGGTGTTCCTCCTCATGCTCGAAAGGTGTCAAATCGTTTATAAGCTATTATACGCATTGCGCCGCCGCGCGTCAACCGGGGAAACGCTCGGGTGCAGATGTTGCCTCCGGCGACGGTGTCGGCGTCGGTTCCGTGCTGGGCTCGGGCGTGGGCTCCGGCTCCGGTTCGGGCGTCGGCATCGGGGGCAGGATCACCTGCGGCGGGGCGTTCGGCGTGGGGCTCGGCGTGGGCGCAGCCGTCTGCACCGGCGTGGGCGCGGGGGCAGGGGGCTTGCGCGGAATGCTGCCGATTGCGATCCACAGCGCGGCGACTACGGCACAGAGCACCGCCAGGATCACGGAGACGGTGAGCACCCACTCGCGGCGGCGCGCACGCGCCTGCTTTTTGCGCTGCGTCTCCTGCTCGGCGATGCGCTCGGCCGAGACTTCGAACCGCCGCGTCTGCGACAGCTCCTCGACCGGCGGCTGCGGCAGGGGAACGGCGGTCTCGGGGTCGAGCGCCGTGACCTCGATGAGCACGAGTGTGATGTTGTCGCCCGGCCCGGCGTCGAGCGCCTGCGCCATGAGTGCCTGCCCCAGCTCCGGCAGCGGCATATCCGCGCCAAGCACCGCCTGCAGGCGGCTGTCGCTGAGCTTTCCGGTCAGCCCGTCGGTGCACAGCAGCAGCCGGTCGCCGACGGCGAGCGGCACACCGGCCGCAAAGTACGGCATGAGCCGCTGGCGCGCGCCGAGCATGCCCAGATACTGCGTGAGCACGTGCCGGTCCGGACTGTCATCCGCGTCATCCGCGTCGCCGGCGGCACCGGCATCGAGCCGTTCCTGATACTTGGTGTGGTCGCGCGAGATGCGCTGCAGCGCGCCGCCGCGCTGCAGATAGATGCGGCTGTCTCCGACGTTGCAGCAATAGGCGTGGTTTCCGCTCAGGTGCACGGTCGCGGCGGTCGAGCCGCCGACCTGACCGCTGGCCGCGATCATGTCGCACACGGCGACGTTTGCACGCCGGAAGAAATCGAGCGCGTCAAACGGCTCGTCGCTGCTGCATCGGTGCAGTGTCTGCGCGCACAAGAGCGCTGCCTGTTCGCCGTTTGCCTCGCCGCCCATGCCGTCGAACACGCCGTAGATCAGCCGCTTGCCCTCCTGCTCGGCAGCCGCCTCGGCCACGGGGACGGCGGCATCGCGCTTGAACGTGCCGTTGCAGTAGTAGTTGTCCTCATTATTATCCCGGCCGGAGCCGATGTTTGTCTGCGCGTAACACAGCACACGCATCGCGCATTCCTCCCATGATGATTTTCTTCCGCTATCGTATCGTTCGGCGGCCGGTTTGTCAACGTGTTGCCGGGGCGGAGAACGGAAAAAATGCAGCGGTGCGCCCATTTTTTCCAGACTGGGGATTCCATCGGCGGCGGATTTGTGCTATGCTGAAAGCAAAAGAGCGCCGCCGTGTGTCCGGCGGCGATGGGGGAACGGATATGAACGAACGATTGGATGCGGCGCTCGAGCAGCTGCCGTTCTGGCCGAACCTGACCGAGCCGCAGCGCGAGCTTGCGCGCCGCGGCGCGCGTCTGGCGCAGTATGACCGTGGTGCGCTCGTGCACGGGTGCGACGGCCAGTGCCTCGGCATGATCCGGGTGCAGAGCGGACGTCTGCGTGCGTGCATGCTCTCGGATGACGGGCGCGAGATCACGCTCTACCGTCTCACGGACGGGGATGCCTGCGTGCTCGCGGCGGCGTGCGTCATCCGGCAGATCACGTTCGAGGTGCAGCTCGTGGCCGATGCGCCGACGGAGCTGCTGATTCTCGGCGCGCACGTGTTCCAGCAGCTCACGGCGGAGAATATCTATGTCGAGTGCTGCATGTACCGGCTTGCCACCGAGCGCTTTTCCGATGTCATGTGGGCGATGCAGCAGCTGCTGTTCACAAGCTTTGACAAGCGCCTCGCGCAGTACCTCTGGGACGAATCCGGCCATGCCCGTGCCCCCGTGCGCGCCACGCATGAACAGATCGCGCGCGACACCGGCGCCGTGCGTGAGACGGTCACGCGCATGCTGCGCCACTTTGCCGATGACGGCGTCGTGTCGCTCGGCCGCGGCACGGTCACGGTCACGGACGCGCAGAAGCTGCGCAGCCTCGCCGGAATGTGACTTTGCCACAGAACGCAGGTGTAAAATCTGTTAAAATCCAATCAATAAATCCAAGATACCGATTCGGAAAGGAAGATCCCTATGTTGACACTCACGAAAGAAAACTTTGCGCAGGAGGTCCTGCAGTCTGACAGACCCGTGCTCGTGGATTTCTGGGCAACGTGGTGCGGCCCCTGCCGCATGATGGCGCCCGTGGTCGAGGAGCTCGCCGCCGAGCATCCGGAATACAAATTCGGCAAGATCAATGTTGATGAGCAGCCGGAGCTCGCGGGCGAGTTTCGCATCATGAGCATCCCGACGCTCATGGTCTTCCGCGGCGGTCAGGCCACGGCCGTAAAGGTCGGCGTGACGCCGAAGGAAGAACTGCTCAACCTCCTCGGCTGAGACCGGGGAAAACCAGAAACATTTGAAGGAGGAGACAACGTATGCACTGCACTGTGAAAATGACCGAGGACCTGTACTGGGTCGGTGCGTCCGACCGCCGTCTGGCGCTGTTTGAGAGCGTGTATCCCATCCCGCGCGGCGTGTCGTACAACGCCTATGTCCTGCTCGACGAGAAGACCGTCCTGCTCGACACGGTGGATCAGTCCGTCGCCGGTCAGTTCTTTGAAAATCTCACCCATGTGCTCGGCGGCCGTCCGCTGGACTACATCGTCGTGCACCACATGGAGCCGGACCACGCCAAGACGCTCGAGGAGACCGTGCGCCGTTATCCCGAGGCGAAGATCATCTGCAACGCGAAGATCCGCGACATGATCCGCAACTACTTCACCTTTGACATCGACAGCCGCGCCATCCTCATGGCCGAGGGCGATACATACTGCTTCGGCAAGCACACGTTTGCCTTTGTCATGGCGCCGATGGTGCACTGGCCGGAGGTCATGGTCAGCTTTGACACCACGACCGGCACGCTCTTTTCCGCCGACGCCTTCGGCACGTTCGGCGCGCTCAGCGGCAACCTCTATGCCGATGAGTATGACTTTGAGCACGACTGGCTGCCCGATGCCCGCCGCTACTACACGAACATCGTCGGCAAGTACGGCACGCAGGTGCAGGCGCTGCTCAAGAAGGCGGCCACGCTCGACATCCGCATGATCTGCCCGCTGCACGGTCCGGTCTGGCGCAAGAACATCGGCTGGTTCGTTGATAAGTACAGCAAGTGGAGCTCCTACACGCCCGAGCAGGACGGCAGCGTGCTCATCGCCTACTCCTCCGTCTACGGTCACACCGAAAACGCGGCGCAGGTGCTCGCGACCATGCTGGCCGAGCGCGGCGTGCGCAACATCGCCATGTACGACGTCTCCGTCACGCACCCGAGCTATGTCGTGGCCGAGGCCTTCCGCTGCAGCCGCCTCGTGTTCGCGTCCACGACGTATAACGCCGGCATCTTCTGCAACATGGAGACGGCGCTGCTCGACATCGCGGCGCACAACCTCCAGAACCGCACCATCGCCCTGATCGAAAACGGCTCCTGGGCGCCGACTGCCGGCAAGCTCATGCGCGGCATCCTCTCCAAGCTCAAGGACGTGACCATCCTCAACGAGACACTCACCATCAAGTCCTCGCTCAAGGACGATCAGCTCGCAGCGCTCGCCGAGATTGCGGATGCGCTCGTGGCCTCCATGCCGAAGCCGCGCCCGATCGTCAACGAGGGCAAGCAGAATCCCGCCGCGCTCTTCAAGTTCCAGTACGGCCTGTTTGCACTCTCCGCCCGCGAGGGGGACAAGGACAACGCCTGCATCATCAATACCGCCATCCAGATGGCCAACAAGCCCGAGCGCATCTCCATCTCGGTCATCAAGGCCAACTACACCTGCGGCATGATCGAGCGCACCGGCGTGTTCAATCTCTCGCTGCTGACGAAGGAAGTGCCGTTTGCATTCTTCCAGCACTTCGGCTTCCAGTCCGGCGCGGAGGTGGACAAGTTCGCGGATTGGACGGACTGCGCCCGCAGCGACAACGGCCTGTATTACATCAACCGCTACACGAACGCCATGTTCTCCTGCCGCGTCGTCGAGAGCTATGATCAGGGCAGCCACCGGCTGTTCATCGCCGAGATCACGGAGTCCAAGCTCTTCAGCAACGACGAGACCGTGACCTACGACTACTACCGCAGCCACATCAAGCCCGCTCCGCCGAAGCTCGCCCCCGCCGAGCAGGCGACCTGGGTCTGCTCCGTGTGCGGCTATGTGTACGAGGGCGAGACGCTCCCGGCCGATTTCATCTGCCCGCTGTGCAAGCACCCGGCGTCCGACTTCGTCAAGCATGAGGCCAAGCCCGCGGAAAAGCGCGTCGGCTTTGTGTGCACCGTCTGCGGCTATGTGTACGAGGGCGCGGATATGCCGGATGACTTCATCTGCCCGCTGTGCCACCACCCGAAGTCCGATTTCAAACCGCTTGCGTAAGTTCCCCGATATTGCAAAAACGACGTGACCGTCTTGGTCACGTCGTTTTCTTGTTTTGCGCTCAGCGCTTGTCGATCACGTCGATGATCTCGCCCACGAACGCGATGTGCGGCTGCCAGCCGCCGTGAAAGTCGGGGTAGACCTGCGGCATCGCGGCGTAGTATGCCTGCACCTCCGGCGCAAGATCCTCTGCGGTGAACTGGTGCTGGTAGAGCTTTTTGCACAGGAAGGTCAGGTTCGCCTCCGCATAGGTCACGCCCTGCCCGAAGGCAACCGGCGTCAGTCCGGCCGCGGCGGTCTTGTCGCCGTCTCTGCCGGAGTGCGAGCCGATGTAGCCCAGCGCACGCCTGTATTCCGGCGGGTAGAAGCTGACGGTGAACGTGTCGCCCTGCTCCAGGAATTCGCAGGTGTAGCGCGCCGGATGTACGTAGACCGTGACAGTCGGGCGGCTTCTGCCTGTCGGTCCCCAGAGATTGCCCAGACTGCCCCAGCCGACCGTGCAGCTGTTGTAGTGTTCGATCGAGCCGGCTGTTACGAGCGCCCACTGCTGGTCAAAGAGCTCAAAGACGTTGTAAGCTTTCTGCTTGAAGTTTTCCATGTTGATCCACTCCGTCATGACCGCCGCGCAGTGCGGCGGTGTGTGTTATTCCTTCGGCAGCACGCGCAGCCAGTTGTCGGCAAAGAGCGCGCTGAGCAGCGGCTCGTCATAGCCGCGCGCCGCGAGTGCCGCGTAGAGCTTCGGGTAATCCTGAATGCCGGTGACGCCGCCGCCGAGCGTGTCGCACCCGTCGAGATCACCGCCGAGCGCGAGCGTTTCTGCACCGCCGAGGTCGAGCAGGTGCTCGATGTGGCGCACGACGGCGTCCATATTCGCGCCGCCGAGAAAGTCCGTGTAGAGATTGAGCCCGACCACGCCGCCGCTGTCGCGGATGGCGCAAAAGAGGTCGTCGGAGAGGTTGCGCGTGTGCGCGCACACGGCGCGGCTGTTCGCGTGTGAGGCGATCACGGGACCGAGCCCGAGACGCACCGTGTCCCATGCCGCAGCCTCCGACAGGTGCGACACGTCCGGCAGCATCCGGTGGGCATACAGCGCGCGCACAAAGTCGCGCCCCTGTGCCGTGAGTCCCTGCGCCGGCGCGTCACAGTGCGAGCCTGCGAGGGCGTTTGCGTGGTTCCATGTCAGCGTCACATACACGCACTCCCACGCTGCCGCCTCATCCAGCCCTTTGGGGTTGCAGTCGAGCAGCTCCGCGCCCTCGATGCCGAGCAGCGCAGCCGTTTTCCCGGCTGCCCATGCCGCGCGCACGTCCCGCGCCGTGCGGCAGCGGCGCACGAGGTCGGTGTTGCGCGCACATTCGCGCTCGAGCAGGGCGTGCTGCCGCCGCGCGACGGTATGGAGCGGCTCGCTTGCCGCGGCACTGTCGGCAAAGATTGCGAAGATCTGCGCGTGCTGCCCAAGTGCCGCGCAGCGCGTGAGGTCGACGTGGCCGGTGTTTTGCCGCAGCGCACTGCCGCGCTCGAGGCAGCGCGCGAGCGTGTCGCAGTGCCCGTCAAAGCTGCGCATCATGCGTCCTTCCTCCGGGTCACGGCCTCGAGATAGTCGTAGTACGGCAGCAGGAAGCCGAACCCGCGCACGAGCTCGTCCGTCAGTGCGGGGGAGAAGAGCAGGTCGTCGTGCGCGCGCACGCACGAGAGATCGAGCACGCGCTTATTGTACCACGGAGAGAGCAGCGCGCCGGGGTTGCCCTTCGGCCGGACATAGTCCTGCCCCGCGAGCACGAAGGTGCTCTGCGCGTTCAGACGCTCTGCCAGCTCTGTCAGCGGCAGGGGGTCTGCGTCGATCGCACGGCGGAAGCACGCCATCGTGTTTGCCTTTGCCCAGTAGCAGCCCATGCCGTAGCTGTAGTTGTGCGGGGTGATCTCAAAGTAAAACGCAGGGATCTCCGGCCCGCGGCTGCTGTCGCAGCGCAGCGTGAACCAGAGGCTCTCCTTGTACGGTCCGCTGCCGTGCAGCCGCCGCGCGTCGCGGTAAATGCGCGCCACGTGCAGATACCACTTCCGCTGCGGGTATGCCTGCTCGAGCGCGGCGGTCACATCGGCGGCCAGCGCCTTCATCGGCCGGTCGAGCGTGTCGAGAAAAACCTGCTTGTGCTCCAGAAACCACGGGCGCTCGTTGTGAAAGCGCAGCTCCCAGAGAAAGTCGATCGTTGCGTCGGAAAAGCCAGTGAACATATGTTTTGCTCCTTATTGTGCCTTGAAAGTATCCTCATCTTACTCCGAAAGGTGCGCGCTTGCAAGAGACGCACACAGTGCAAATTGCCGAATCATGGTTGCTTTTTTATCAAATCTTTTGTATACTGTTCTTTGCGTGCCTTAGCACGCAGGGAAAAAGAAAAATGTAGAAATGTAGAGGAGACAAAACATGATTGAATCAATTGACAGAGTTGTCAATGCGATCGGCGGCTTTTTGTACCGGCCGTACATCGTGCCGCTGTTTCTGCTCGCCGCGGGCCTGTATTTCACGATCCGCACCGGGCTGATCCAGTTCCGGCTGTTTGGTGAGTCGATCCGCGTTGTCAAGGAAAAGCCGAAAGAAAAGGGCAGCATTTCGTCCTTCGGTGCGCTCATGGTGTCCACGGCGTCGCGCGTCGGCACGGGCAACATCGTCGGTGTGTCCACGGCCATCTGTCTCGGCGGCTTCGGCGCCGTGTTCTGGATGTGGGTCGTGGCGCTGGTCGGCGGTGCGAGCGCATTTATCGAGTCTGCGCTCGCGCAGGTCTACAAAAAGCGCGATGCTGACGGCAGCAGCTACGGCGGCCCGTCGTACTATATGGAGCAGGCACTGCACCAGCGCTGGCTCGGCATCGTGTTCGCGGTCGTGCTGATCCTGACCTATGTCGTGGGCTTTAATATGCTCGCCGCCTACAACCTGCAGGATGCGTTCGGCGGCTTCAGCTTCTATGTCAAGGGCCGCACGCCGTATATCATCGGCGCGATCCTTGCGGTGCTGTTCGCCCTGTGCGTGCTCGGCGGCGGCAAGCGCCTGACCGATGTCACGGGCGTGCTCGTGCCGGTCATGGGTCTGCTGTATATCGTGATGTCGCTCGTCGTCGTGTTCATGAACATCAGGATCTTCCCGAGCGTCATCGCCAACATCTTCCGCGATGCGTTCAACTTCAAGGCAGCGTTCAGCGGCTTCACCGGTTCGTGCATCATGTGGGGCATCAAGCGCGGCCTGTACTCCAACGAGGCCGGTATGGGCTCGGCACCAAACGCAGCCGCCACGGCCGACGTTTCGCACCCGGCCAAGCAGGGCCTTGTGCAGATGCTGTCCGTGTTCATCGACACGCTGCTCATCTGCTCGGCCACGGCGTTCATGTGCCTGTGCTCGGGCGTTGTCCCGACGCCCGAGGCCGCCGGCGCCGCCTATGTGCAGGCGTCCGTGCAGCAGTCGCTCGGCAGCTTCGGCCCGATTTTCATCGCCATCTCCATGTGCCTGTTTGCGTTCACGACGCTCATCGGCAACTATTATTACTGCGAGGGTTGCCTGAAGTACATCCTCAAGCGCGACCCGAGCAAGGCGGGCATGGTGGTGTTCCGCGTGCTTGCATCCGTGATCGTGTTCGTCGGCGCGACGGTCAGCGCCGGCCTCGCGTGGGATACGGCCGACATGCTCCAGGCCACGATGGTCATCATCAACGTCCCCGTCATCCTGATCCTCGGCAACAAGGGCGTTGCCGTGCTCAAGGACTACATGCGTCAGCGCAGCGAGGGCAAGGATCCGCAGTTCCACGCCGCCGACATCGGCATCACCGGAACGGATTTCTGGAACTAAACCGCATTTTATAACGAAAAAGAGAGCTTGTCACAAGATGTGACAAGCTCTCTTTTTTGCGCCCTGCGCTCAGGCCGGGCACGATTTCCGGTAGATCATCGTCGGGTGCAGCGAGATCTCCTGCGGATAGCTCGCCCGCCCGGTCGCAATGTCCATGCCGAGACGCATGGCCATGTAGCACAGGTCGCGGAACTTCAGATCCACCACGGTGATCGGCGGGTTGCTGTAGGCGAGCAGATCATCGTCGCTCGAGCTGGTGGTGAGGATCTCCACATCCTTGCCGACGACGATGTTCTCCTCCGACAGGGCGGTGGTGAGCCCGAGCGCCGTCATGTCATATGTGCAGCAGATGACCTTCTTGAGCCGGTTGCTGCGCACGAGCGCCTTGCCAAGCTCATAGCCGGCACGGATGCTCGTGTCGGCGCTGATGGTGCTGTGCTCAAGATTTACGCCGTGCTGCAGGCAGTAGTCGGAAAAGGCGCTGCTGCGCCACGACGTGCCGAACAGGGTCGGCGACGAGACGAGCAGGATGCTGTCCCCGCCGCGCTTGAGGGCGTGCTCTGCGGCGAGACGGCCGGACTCAAGCTGGTCGAAGCCGACGTAGGAGTAATTCGGCAGCGTGCGGTTGAGCAGGATGACCGGCACGAGTGTCTGCTTTTCGGCGAGGTTTGCCAGGTCTGTTCCGCCGGGGGAGATGACGATGGCGGAAGTACCCTTGCGCTCGGCCCACAGCTCCCGCTGGAGGTGGAGCTGGTTTTGCGTGTACGGCCGCAGGAGGATGTCGATGTTTGAGGTCTCGGCGTCGACGATGCGGTTGAATGCCTCGAGAAACGACGGCAGGAGCATCTTGAGCCCCGAGAGCGGGAAATAGACCGTGACGCGGTACTTGAGTACTGCCTTGTTGCGGCCTTTATATTCATAGTCGAGGCTCTCTGCCGCTTTTCGGATCTCCTGCTGCGTCTGCTCGGTGATGCGCTTTTCCGTGCCGCGGCCGGACAGAACATAGGAGACGGTCGCTGTGGAGACGCCGCAGATGTCCGCGATGTCTTTGAGTGTAGCCATAACGGGAAACTTCCTTTGTGTCATAATGGTTGCGCGGGTGAACCGCTATTGCTTAACATTATACTAAACAGTCGTTAAAAAAGCAATACCTGCTTAACTTATTTTGAATTAATTTTGCTTATCTTTGAATAATTTAAGCAGAGATGCGTCGAAATGCTATAGAATCCCGGCCGTTAAATGGGCGAAATGATGATAATTTCGCGTTTTCACAATTTCGGATTGACAAATTTCAAGGAAAGTGCAAAATATAAGTAACGATTGACAAGGTTTTGTCTCAGGTTATTAAGCTTACTTGTTAAGCGAAATGATGTTACGGTAACACAAGGTAGTCACGAAATAAAAAACGGAATGTCAGGAGGAATCTATCATGGCAAACAAGATCAATGTTCTGGAATGCGGCCCGCGCGACGGTTGGCAGAATCTTAAGCAGATGCTGACCTTCGAGCAGAAGCTCGACCTGATCGACAGACTGTTCGACGCCGGTGTGACGCAGATGGAGGTCACTTCCTTCGTCAGCCCCAAGGCGATCCCGCAGATGGCGGACGCGGCGGATCTGGCCAAGGCCTGCATCGAGAAGTATCCGAACGCGGTGCTGTATGCGCTCGCGCCGAACTTCCGCGGCGTGGAAAATGCCTTCAACGCCGGCATCCGCAACATCTCTTACGTGATCTCGGTCAGCGAGAGCCACAACAAGGCCAACATCCGCAGAACGCATGAGGAGTCTCTGGAAGAGCTGCAGAAGATCATGGACACCTACCCGCAGATGAACATCTGCGTGGCGCTGGCAACGTCGTTCGGCTGCCCGTTTGAGGGCATCCCGCCGATCCAGAAGGTGGTCGACTTCACCAAGCGCGTCTACGACATGGGCATCCGCTCCATCTGCCTGGCCGACACGATCGGCATTGCCGACCCGCGTCAGGTACGTGATACGATCCACGCCGTGACCGAGGTCATGCCCGACTGCGAGTTCCAGATCCACATCCACGACACCCGCGGCATGGGTCAGGCAAACACGCTCGCCGCCATCGAGTGCGGCATCAAGACGGTGCAGTCCACGCTCGGCGGCCTCGGCGGCTGCCCGTTCGCACCGGGCGCCTCCGGCAACACCGCCACGGAGGATCTCGTGTACATGCTCCAGCGCATGGGCTACGACACCGGCATCGACTTCGAAAAGCTGCTGGCTGCCGCGAAGTATCAGAAGAGCTTCATCGACGGCATCTACAGCGGCCATCAGCAGAATATCAACACCAAGACCCCGCCCTGCTGCTGAGAGCGGCACGCATCCACAAATCTGAACCATATTAGAGAGGGAATCATTTATGGAAACTGCATTTGACATTATCTCGTTGGTGCTGTTCATCGTCGTGATCCTGCTGGCTTTCTTCCGCAAGGTCAACGTCGGTGTTGTGGCAGTCACATTCGGCGTTATCATGGTGCGCATCTTCGGCCTGACCGATAAAGATCTGATCGGCGGCTTCAGCGCGTCTATGTTCACCACGCTCGTCGGCATCACGCTGCTGTTTGCGGCCATCACGCAGACCGGCGCACTGGACCTGCTGGCCAGAAAGATCATCGCGCTGGCCGGAAACAAGATGTGGGTCCTGCCCATCATGGTCTACATTGCCGGCTTCGTCATTGCCGGCGTCGGCCCCGGCGCCGTGCCCGCGCTGGCGATCATCCCCGCACTCGCGGCGATCATCGCCGTGGAGGTCGGCTTCAACCCGCTGATGCTCATCCTGATCGGTGAGCAGGGCCTGATGGCCGGACGTATGACGCCCATCACACCTGAGGCTGCCATCATCACCAACGCCGCAGCCGAGGCCAACATCGCAAACGTTATGCCCACCGTTCTGGTCTGCCAGACGGTCGTGACGATCGTGTCCTCGATCGTGTTTTGGTTCATCTTCAAGGGCCACAAGGTCAAGCAGCCGCTCAACCCGATCGAGCGCGGCACGCTTGAGAAGTTCAACGCAAAGCAGATCATCGCCCTGCTGAGCATCGTGCTCATGCTCGTGCTGCTGATCTTCGTCAAGGTCAACATCGGCGTCGCCGCCTTCGCGGTTGCCGGCCTGCTGTTCCTGTTCGGCGTTGCCGACGACGGCAAGGCGCTCAAGTCCCTGCCCTGGGGCACCATCGTGATGGTCCTCGCGGTCGGCTCCCTGCTCAACATCGTCAACAAGATGGGCGGCATCGAGCTGCTCAGCAACGGCCTGGCCAAGATCATGACCAAGGGCACTGCAACTCCGTTCATGGGCATCTCCGCTGCGCTGCTGAGCCTTGTCAGCTCCGCGCTCGGCGTGGTGTACCCGACGATGATGCCGATGTGCGCAGACATCGCTGCCCAGGTCGGCGGCGTGAACCCGGTCGCACTGATGGCGGCTGTCGGCGCCGGCGGCTCTCTGTCCGGCATCTCCCCGCTGTCCACCGGCGGCGCGCTGGCTATGGCGGCGCTCGCGACTGCGCTCCCCAACCGCACCAAGGAGGACGAGAACAAGACGTTCGTGCAGCTGTTCATCTACGCCGGCCTTGCGATCCTGATCCTGATCGTGCTCTGCTCGACCATCTACGTCCCGCTGGCAAACCTGCTGCATGGCGCCTGATCCCCGGAAACGTTTGACTGCAATCTGATTATCTGATAAAGGAGATATTTCCATGGAAAAAGCATTGAGCAATATTACCGTTCTGGACCTGACCCGCGTTCTGGCCGGTCCGTACTGCACGATGATGCTGGCCGACTACGGCGCCAACGTCATCAAGATCGAGATGCCGGGCAAGGGCGACGATACCCGCGCCATGGGCCCGAAGAAGAACGACTACAGCATGTACTATGCCTACGTCAACCGCGGCAAGAAGGGCATCACCCTGAACCTGAAGTCCGAGGAGGGCAAAAAGCTCTTCCTCGAGATGGTCAAGAAGGCCGACGTCGTCGTCGAGAACTACCGCCCCGGCGTCATGGACAAGCTGGGCGTCGGCTATGACGTGCTCAAGGAAGTCAACGACCAGATCATCTACGCCGCCGTCTCCGGCTTCGGCTGCTACGGCCCGAAGCACCAGCGCCCCGGCTATGACATCATCGCGCAGGCCACCTCCGGCCTCATGAGCATCACCGGCGAGGCCGGCGGCCAGCCGCTGCGTGTCGGCAATGCCATGGGCGACGTGCTCGGCGGCATGAACCTCACCATCGGCATCCTCATGGCGCTCAACGCCCGCACCGTCACCGGCCGCGGCCAGCGCGTGGACGTCGCGCTCGTCGACTCCGTCGTCTCCAGCCTTGAGGTCGGCTGGCAGCGCTTCTTCGCCTCCGGCAAGCAGCCCGAGCTGATCGGCAACCGCTACGCCTCCGCCTTCCCGTATGACTCCTTCCAGGCCAGCGACGGACGCTTCGTCATCGGCTGCGGCAACGACAAGCTCTTCACGCTCCTGTGCACCAAGGCGCTCGACCGCGCCGACCTGCTCGAGGATCCGCGCTTTGACACCAACATCCACCGCTGCGAGAACTACGCCGCGCTCAAGCCCGAGATCGAGAAGTGGAGCTCCCAGCACACCATCGCCGATTGCGTGGCCATCATCGATGCGGCCGGTGTCCCGGTTGCGCCGATCAACATGCTCGCCGACGTCGTCAACGACGACCACATCGCCAACGCCCGCGAGATGTTCGTGCACCTGCAGCACCCGGTCATCGGCGACATGATCGTCCCCGGCAACCCGGTCAAGCTCATGGATACCAAGCCGGAGATCACCAAGTGCGCGCCCGACCTCGGTCAGGACAACAAGGAGATCTACGAGGGTGTGCTCGGCCTGTCCGACGCAGACCTTGCCAGACTGAAAGAAGAAAAAGTGATCTGAGTTTTTCGCTTTCGTTTCTCTCCCCCATAACTCCCTTCAAACATCCCCTCAAATCCTTTTTCTTTTCTCTCATAAAAAACGCTCATGGCTTTTGCCATGAGCGTTTTTCAAACTGTCAAAAAAGGATTCCTTTTTGACAAAGGGGTTTGCAGGCCGGCAAAAGGCTTTCCGCCGCTTATGCGGGGATGCGCCGGTACAGCCGCGCGCGCAGCAGCGTCGCCAGCGCGAGCTTGACCGCGTCCGGCAGCAGAAACGGCAGCACGCACTTTGCCAGCACAACGCCGAGCGTGATCGCGCCCGTGCGGGTGTAGACGATGAGAAACCACGCCGTGCCGAATGCGTAGCACACGAGCAGCCCCACGGCAGCCGATAACACGAACACCCACTGCCCGAGTCCCCAGCGCGCCTGCGCGAGGGCGATGATGAGCGCCAGCAGGATGAAGCCGACGAGGTATCCGCCGGTCGTGCCGATCAGGGACGCGAACCCGCCGCGAAAGCCCGCGAACACCGGCGCGCCCACCGCACCCAGCAGCAGATACACCAGCACGCTCACCGTACCGCGCTTGCCGCCGAGCAGCCCGCACACGGCGAAGATCGCAAAGGTCTGCAGCGTGAACGGCACGTCCGCCGGGATGCTGATCCATGCGCACGCGGCGATGAGCGCCGCGCCGATCGCGCAAAAGCAAAGGTCTCTTGTGGAAAATTTCATAGTGTTGCCTCCGATTGTAAAGTAAAACGTGAATGAACTTAACAATCGGACGATAGCACACACGCGCCTGATTGTCAACCAAAAACGAAAACATCTTTACAATCCACGCGCCGTGGTCTACACTATAGGCAAAGAAACCGCACGACAAGGGGTGTGATCGGATGCTGCGGGATGATGTTTTGCTCCTGCTCACGGAGGCGGAGGGCTATGTATCCGGTGAGGAGATGCGCGAGAAGCTGGGCGTGACGCGCGCGGCGGTCAGTCAGGCAGTGCGTGCACTGCGCGCCGCGGGCTATGATATTGACGCCGTCACGAACCGGGGCTACTGTCTGCGCGCGCGGCCGGATACGCTCACGGCCGGGGACGTGCTGCCCTATCTGCCGCAGGCACGTCGGGCTCTGGTGCAGTGCTTTGCGCAGATCGATTCCACCAACAGCTACCTGAAGGCGGAGGCCATGGCCGGCGCGCCGGACGGCCTGTGCGCCATTGCCGACCGGCAGACGGCGGGGCGCGGCCGCGCTGGGCGGTCGTTTCGCTCGGACGCAGGGCAGGGGGTCTACCTGTCGATGCTCCTGCGCCCGGCGTGCGCGCCGACGGCGGCCATGACCGTGACGGCGCACGTCGCGGTGGCTGTCTGCCGCGCGCTTGAGCGCTGCGGTGTGCAGCCGGGCATCAAGTGGACCAACGACCTTGTCCTCGGCACGAAAAAGATCTGCGGCATCCTCACGGAGCTCACCGTCGAGGCCGAGTCCGGCACGGTCGACTCCATCGTGGCCGGCATCGGCGTGAACGTGCGCCAGCAGCCGGAGGATTTCCCGGAAGAGCTGCGCGCCATCGCGGGCTCGGTGTATTCCGAGACCGGGCTCGAGCTCTCCCGCGCGCGCCTGGCCGCCGAGATGGTGCGTGCGCTCGATGAGATGTATCTCGACTGGCAGCGCGATCCGCGCGCATATCTCAGCGACTACCGTGCGCGCTGCGTCACGGTGGGGCGTCCCGTGCGCGTTGTGCGCGGTGAAAATGCCCGCACCGGCTTTGCCGAGGCGGTGGACGATGATTTTGCGCTCGTCGTCCGCTGGGAGGACGGCACGCGCGAGACCGTCACCGGCGGGGACGTGTCCGTGCGCGGGCTGTTCGGCTATCTGGACTGAATACGAAAGCAGCGGCTGCATCGCTTGGATGCAGCCGCTGCTTTTGACTGGCGGAAAGTCTGCTGGGTTTTCGCCAAAATGCCTGCAGTCTGCTGTGCGCTGCGTTCAAGGGCGACCGCGCGACGCACGACGAGGCCAGAGCCATGCTCGACCGCATGGTGGAGCTGCAGAAGCTCGGGGACGATGCGCTGGTGGACGCGGCGAAGGCAAACGTGCTCAATGTGATCCGCGAGCCGGACGCGCGCGCGAACGTGATCCTCAAAGTGGCGAAGTGCATCCGCGACGGCGGCACGGCGTATTTTACCGTGTACGAGGGTGACAGCAGCGGCGAAGGCAGGCAGAATCCTCCGGCTGGCAGAACAACCGGAAGACCGCGGATTACGTCTCCGAGATCGGCCGGTATTTCGATGGCGTGCAGCGCAAGGGCAAGCTTATCATCGCCACAAACCCGAAGGAGAATCTCCCGAAGGCGTCGTGGGAGGTTGAACCGGGGCACGGCGTGCGCTTTTCCGTGCGCGAATTCGAAGATGGGAGAAAATACGTAAAAGCGGATTGGCAAGTCCTTTTCGGAAACAATTAAGAAAGCTGGAGCGAACAGTTAGAGGATTATATCAACGTGAAAATCCGCAGAGGTCAGGATGTGCGCTTGATTGCGGAAGACGGAGATATCCTCCTGTTGACGAAAACGTCTGCCGGAAAGCTGAGCGACAATCACACCGGAGACGGCCGGACAATGAGTGAAACTGCATTTGAGCGAAAAGCCAATGCTGCCGCACATATTGATGAACTAGTAGAAACGTCCACTCGAAACGGTAAGGTAAAGAAAGACTACAATGGGCGGCATGGAGAAATGGCGTCCGGCGGATGGATGTATCGAAACGCCTATTTCATGGACTTCGATGGGAAATACTATAAAGTAACCGTTTCCGCTGCAAAGGGAAACGGCGGGATAGTTATATATAACATCGGGCAAATGAAAGAAGAAGCGCTCCCCAAAATAAAGGGCTCTTATGCCGGAAACGGCAATGACCCGCGGGGGAACGCTTTTATAGACAGTATACGCTCCTCTGGCGGAAATAGTCAAGAGAAAAGTGGCGAGAGCGCGCTGTATGTTGATTGTATAGTGAAGTGCGAAAGAGGTCGCAAGGCCTCGGACGCACTTCACTTTTTTATTTTACACGAAAGGAG
>PPYE01539573.1_pt1 | contig 47784 bp, 54 predicted proteins | sample 1559881 | NCBI WGS metagenome assembly PPYE01 (sample SAMN08240022, study PRJNA423297) | Human gut metagenome, whole genome shotgun sequencing project.
GTACACTCGACATGCATTTTCAGGCACTTCTTACTCCTTTTTCTCATATCTTCTGCAAAATTACTTTTACTTCTGTAAAAACAAAGAATAAAAGCAGTAAATTTGCAAAAAAAGATGGCTGAACATAATGATTTAGGAAAATCCGGAGAAAATGCCGCCGTAGCTTATCTTGAGCAGAAAGGTTATCTTATTCGTGACCGGAATTGGAGAAAAGGACATTTCGAACTGGACATTGTAGCCGCAAAAGACAATGAACTGATTGTAGTAGAAGTGAAGACGCGCAGTGACACTCTGTTTGCGGCCCCGGAAGATGCTGTAGATTTACCCAAAATAAAACGTACAGTACGTGCAGCAGATGCCTATATCAGATTGTTTCAGATTGACACTCCTGTACGCTTCGATATCATCACTGTAGTAGGCAACGACGGGAACTTCAAGGTTGAACACATAGAGGAAGCGTTTTATCCTCCTTTATATTAAAGAATGCTGTGGCTTTACATATTCATCATTATAAAAGCCGTGAAATTCGTGCAATCTGCGCTTAAATTTATGATATAAACTAATTATGAAAACATACTATAATTATTAATTTATTATGAATGTAGAAACTGTCAGAGAATACTGCTTGAACAAGAAAGGAGTCACCGAATCTTTTCCTTTCGATGATGTATCACTAGTTGTAAAGGTTATGAACAAGATGTTTGCTCTCATTGACCTGGAAGAAGCTAATCACATCGCACTAAAATGTGATCCGGAAAAAGCAATCGAATTGCGTGAACATTATTCGGGAATTGAAGGGGCTTATCATTTTAATAAAAAGTACTGGAATAGTGTCCGCTTTGACAGTGACGTAGACGATAAATTGATGAAAGAGCTTATTGACCACTCTTATGATGAGGTAATCAAGAAATTTACTAAAAAGTTACGCGCAGAATATGATGCCCTCCCCTGATACATTCCCGGTTCCATTGATTCATATCAACGAGACGAACTCTACCAACAATTATCTGCAATCTCTCTGTTCTGAACAGAAAGTGGAGGAACTAACTGTCGTTGTCGCCGATTTTCAAACTTCCGGTCGGGGACAGCGTGGAAATTCGTGGGAATCAGATCCTGGCAAGAATCTTCTTTTCAGCACCGTTATCTTCCCCGAGTTTTTGGAAGCACGACGTCAGTTTCTTATTTCACAGATTATATCTTTAGCTATTAAAGAAGAATTGGATACCTATACCACCGACATTTCTATCAAATGGCCGAATGATATTTATTGGAAAGAAAAGAAAATATGTGGGATGTTGATAGAAAACGATCTGATGGGGCGGAACATCAATCAAAGTATTGCAGGCATCGGAATTAATATTAATCAGGAAACATTTCACAGTTCTGCTCCTAACCCCGTTTCACTACTACAAATCACAGGAGAAGAGCATGACCTATTCAAAATACTGAAAAATATCATGCTGCGTATCCAATCTTATTATAGTTTGCTCAAAAAAGGCGATACGACATCAATAGCCTGTCAATATGAAAAATCTCTTTTCAGAAGGGAAGGGATGCATCGATATAAAGATGCCAATGGAGAATTTCTTGCACGAATCGTTTGTGTAGAACCTGAAGGAAAGTTGATATTAGAAGACGAAATGCAGATGAAAAGAGACTATATGTTTAAGGAAGTGGAATATTTACTGAAATAATTATCACTTAACAAACTATTACTGTTACAATGTGTTGAAAAAATAAATATATTTGTGATTAACAACCTGATTAAAAATGAGAAAGATGATAAAAGCAAACTTCAGTTTAAATATATGGATAGGGATATTTCTTTGTTTACTTATCGTGTCTTGTTCCGATGATAACGATGATTCGATAAAAGGAAACGACGATAATACAGACATTAGCATAAATCATTGGATAGAGAAGAAATTGCGCAACGACTATTTATGGTATAACGAGTTACCAGCGACTAATAAAATAGATTACACTGCCGACCCTGAAACTTTTTTTTATTCGTTACTCAGCCTAAAAGATGGTAAGACAAGAAATGGAAAACACCTCTACTATTATTCTTACATGAAAAAAAATAAAGGTTATAAGACACGTACCAGTATTGATGCAGACAATACTTATGGAATGGAATTTACACTGTTTAGTGTAGTAGATAGAAATAACAAGCCTTTAGGATATTATTATGCACGAGTTTTGTATATTCTACCTGATAGTCCTGCAGATAAAGCTGGTTTGGAGCGAGGAGATTGGATTATAGGTATAAATGGAAAAAATAATATAAAAGAAGGAAATTACAAAACTTTATTCAGTGGTTCTGCCACCCAATGGACTATAACTCATAATGAAACGACTAAAACAATTGACATAGAAGCTTCTACGGCAGTCGAAGATAATCCGTTATATTATCATGATGTATTAACCGTTGGAGATAAAAAAATAGGTTATTTAGTTTACAATCATTTCACTCCCGGTCCAAAGGGTGTAGAGGATCGTACTTATGACGAAGAAATGAAAACTATATTTGCGGATTTCCAGTCAAGAGGCGTGAATGAATTTGTTTTAGATTTACGTTATAATGGAGGTGGTTATGAACATTCTGCCAATATGTTAGCCGGACTTTTGATTCCCGAAGAGTCTAAAGATAATGTTTTTGGTATTTTTTCCAACAATAAAGGAAAAGTGACGCATACTAGATATTTCAATACAGAAACAAAAGGAACGGCAGGTTATTTGAAACTTAATTCCAATCGGATTTACATCTTGACAAGTGAAAACACTGCATCATCTTCAGAGTTAGTTATCAGCAGTTTGGAGCCTTTTATGAATATCGTACTCATCGGTCAATTGACAGAAGGAAAAAATGTCGGAATGCAGGAATATTCAGATGACAAATATGAATGGGCATATTGGCCTATTACTACAAGGGTTACCAATGCTATAAATTCAGACTACAGTGCAGGCTTTACACCCGATTACGATTGGAACGAGTTTAATTTATCCCAAAATCCAGAAGACACTTTACTCCCTTTAGGCGATTCTAATGAATTCATGCTAAATAAAGCTATTACTCTGATAACAGGAACCCATAGAAAAACAAGAAATATGACTATATTATCCCAAACAATATTAAGAGGTCAACCTGTATATCAATCGATAGATCGTCATACAACAGGTGGAGTACTACTTTGTCCAATTGAGATGGAATGAAAAAGTATCTCGAAAAAAATCAAAGAGGTGAACCGCTTAGCGATTCACCTCTTTTTCTATCCTCAATATCTTATCCAATGTCTTTTGAGCTTCTGTTGATGGAAAACGCAGAATCACTTTCTGCAAAGAGTTACGCGCTTTCTCATACCGGGTAGTAAATAACTTCGATAATCCATCTCGGTAGCGGGCATACTGCATTTTAGTGGGAGAAGAAAGTTTTTTATAATCCGTCTCCAACTTTTTTTTCTCCTGTTCTGCTGTCAAATAATAATAGTTTCCTAAAAAGATATTAGCCGCCAGATTATCCGCCTCAAGTTGCAATATTTTTTCGTACATACGCAAAGCATCTTTCTCCTGCCCGCGACATACCTGCATTTCTGCGCAAGCTTCCAAACAATCTACATTATTAGGAGCCTTTTGCAGTAATTCCTTGTAAAATAAATAGGCTTTGTCGTAATTCCGATTCTTTTTATAGGCAAGCGCTAATTCTGTAGCCAGTTTGGAGCTAATTTCACTGTTCTTGTCTACATTCGTCCAATAATACATTTCCGTACGGTCTATATTCAGAGCGATTGTCTGCCGGAAATAACTCACAGCCTGCCCATTCTGCCCTACCTCAATGGCAGCAGACACTTTTTGTAACATCTCATCAACCGACTGCGCATTCAGCACCAGCGGCAATGAAAATAAAGAGATAAGAAAAATAGTTAAGGTCCTCATAATCCATCTGATTGCTATTTAGTTCGTGACACACAAAGATACAATAAAAAAATAAAAAATGTACCTTTGTTCGCGAAAAGAACAATCAAATTGATAAAAGTGTTTTTATACAATGACAGATAAAAAAAAATCCTCCGTAAACAGACGAATATTACAGATAGCCATCCCATCGATTATATCGAATATTACCGTTCCGCTACTGGGACTTATCGATGTCACGATTGTAGGACATCTCGGTTCTCCGGCATACATTGGAGCCATTGCAGTAGGGGGAATGTTATTCAATATTATCTACTGGATTTTTGGATTCCTGCGCATGGGAACAAGCGGAATGACTTCACAAGCGTACGGTCAGCATGATTTAAACGAAATCACCCGATTACTACTACGTTCTGTTGGAGTAGGATTATTTATAGCACTTTGCCTGTTGATACTCCAATACCCTATTCTGAAACTGGCATTTACACTGATACAAACCACACCGGAGGTCAAGCAATTGGCAACAACCTATTTTTATATTTGTATCTGGGGAGCCCCAGCCACATTAGGGCTTTATGGATTCGCCGGCTGGTTTATCGGGATGCAGAATTCACGTTTTCCCATGCATATCGCTATTACTCAAAATATTGTCAACATTGTAGCCAGTCTATGTTTTGTCTACTTATTGGACATGAAAGTGGCAGGAGTGGCAACAGGGACTTTAATTGCCCAATATGCAGGTTTCTTCATGGCTATTCTGCTATACATGCGTTACTATAGTGCGCTTAAAAAACGAATCGTATGGAAAGAAATCATACAGAAACAAGCCATGTACCGTTTCTTTCAAGTCAACCGGGACATATTCTTCCGCACCCTCTGCCTTGTTATAGTCACTATGTTTTTTACCTCTGCAGGAGCCGCCCAAGGAGAAATCGTATTAGCCGTGAACACCTTGCTCATGCAATTATTTACCTTGTTTTCGTACATTATGGACGGATTCGCTTATGCCGGTGAAGCACTGGCCGGCCGTTACATTGGTGCCAAAAACCAAACAGGCTTACGTAACACAGTACATCACCTTTTCTATTGGGGGTTCGGTCTTTCACTGGTATTCACAATTCTCTATACAGCTGGCGGAAAAGAATTCCTAGGATTACTAACCAATGACACTTCAGTAATCAGCGCTTCAGACACTTATTTTTACTGGGCACTCATTATTCCGTTAGCCGGTTTCTCCGCTTTCTTATGGGATGGCATTTTTATCGGTGCCACTGCTACCCGGCAGATGCTTTACTCCATGTTAGTTGCCTCTGCCAGCTTCTTTGGAGTCTATTACGCTTTCCATCCCCTTTTAGGAAATCATGCCCTGTGGCTGGCTTTTCTCGTTTATCTTTCATTGCGGGGAATTGTACAAACCCTTTTGGGAAGACAAATAATGAAAAAAGTAATCGTATCCCGGTGAGGCTATCCGATAAATTATTCGTATTTTTGATGTAATACTGAGTTAATATTGTGACCACGAGGTCGTTGTTGGAAATCCGCGTGAGGATGGGCAATGGATAAGAAACTGGCGGTGTGTTTGGTTACGCTATATTTCTCACGCTTTCAAATAACTCTTTTACTTGCTGCAAAGTTAGCATTATTTTTTGGATTACGCCTTATATCGGGGCGTAATTCTCTTTGTGTCTGGAGACTTGTAACGGCTTTAATTCAGGTTGCCAATATCCATGACCACTATTCACCTAAAATAAAAATTTCAGTCATACGTAGGCGGAGTTTCCATAACTCCAGGCAAAGGTAACTCGTGTTCCTGTCGTACGGGCAAGGTCAGGCCCTGCGGTTTTCGTGGAAAAATCTTCCGCGCCCCCGTGGGGCTTGCGGTATTTTTCCCGAAAACCTTGCCCGTACGGAACACGACCTTTGCAGGCCTGTAGTTATGGGAACTCCGGCCCCATAAGCCGGAAATAAACAAGAATAAAAGTATATGGAAGCGACAAAGAAAAAGTACACCATTGAAACGCTCCTGCCGTTGAACCTGTCTTATGACCGGGACCATACGTTGACACAGGCAGACGTGGACATGGCAAACAGGCTGGTCGAGTTAATCGAGAACTCCCGGTCGGAGCAGATCCCCAAAGTCGGAGACAGGATCCGCCATGTCGACCGTCATGGTGATTTCAGCGGTTACGGACTGCTTGAACGTGCCGTCGAGGATGGCATATCGGTGTGCCTTCACCCCTATGCTCCTTTTGTGGGGACAGATGAAGACGGATTATGGCTCAGTGTCAGCGGCGGTCCGTTCACAACAATCAAGCCTGAAGATATGGAATTCACCGGATGGTGCGAGGGAGTTTTTAGCGCATGGGGACATTGCGGGGCCTGTGCCAACGGCAGCGTCCGGTTTACCGCCATGGTTCCCAAATGGGCCTGCAATGAACCGGATCCTTTGTACGGGGGCTTCACCACCGAGACATGGCGCAAATTCTATCTCCACAAGGATACAGACCGGGAATCGCGCTATCTATACTACGGTGACGGCATCGCGTTCCGCAATGATGACGAATTGCAGAAATTCAAGGAACTATACGAAGCGACCATGTTCCCCGGCAATTGGGAAAACCAGATTGTGATGTGGTGTTTCAGGGAAAAACTTGAGTTCGTCACGGAAGAGGAATGGGAAGCCCTTGACCTGCCGGCTCATGAAAAGATGCTCAACGGCTCCATCCGGAAAGTAAAGATTGCAAAGGACATGGAGCGGCATATCGTCACACTATACCGTATAGACCCGCAACCTGTATATCACCAAGAAACGTAAGCATATGGACACAATGACAGCAACACATGCAGGCACAGACCTGCTGTCCGGTATTCTCGGAGTGGAAATCCGGAACGAGGAAAAGATAACGGCAAATGACAGGCTATACTGCGAGGCTCAGCAGGAGGCACTCTACAAATCGCTTGAGCAGATAGAGCGATGGTACGGCATATTCACCGGAAATGCCAAGAAATACATCGGGAGTCACAAGGTGAAATACAAGGAGAACGGCGAGGTCAGTTTCCGGGAATCGCTGTATCCAAATGAGGGTGACTACACGCATTGCGAGTTCAGGCCGTTCAAATCCATAAACGCCATGGTCTCGGCCAATCTCAGGGCGAACAAGAGTTTCGCAAGCAGAATAGTGGGATACTTCAACCGTACCTACAATGTGGCTGTTCCGTTGCCGGAAATAAACGGCGACACACTGAGGATGGGATTCCGTCCTGAGTACATGACCTATGTAGATGCTGTCATAGAGCATCTTGGCGGCCGCAGTTTCCGTCAGACAGCCGTGGATGAGCTGCTCAGGCGCTTCCATAAAATTGTCAAGCCGGGACCGTGGTCAAAGTCAGGGCCTGAACTGAAGGGCGACAAGATCACGTTCCCCGATGTGGTTTCATTTGATGACTTCTACTATTCCAACTGGCGCAAAAATCATATCCATTATAATTACCACGACAGGATTCCGGCACTTTGCGAAGGAATAGCATACGGGGCTGACGACCTGTTATGCGGTGACAGAGGTATGATCGTCAGGTTCAACACCGATGACGTGGATACCGCCGGCTGGTATGACCTCACGACCACCAATGCCACAGGGATGAAATTCTACCGCAACGGACGTGTGGATGTCAGGTTCATAAACCGTGAGGCCGCAAGCAGTTGTTACAACCGTCTGCATCTGGATGAACTGACTGTCCGGCAGTAGAAAAGAGAAGAAAATGGAATGGTGGCGCGGATGTCGGCAACGACGCCCGTGCCACTGATGTATAACAATATCCCGGACAGACATGTACGCAATAATACCACAACACATACCCCCTGAAAAGCGAGCCGAGGTGAACGAGAAGATACTTTTCTGCATAGACTCGGGCAAGGACACCATTCCGGCGGAAAGCATATACAACTGCTATACAGGTCTGGGAGGGCTGCATAACCTGCGCCGCTCAGATTTCAGCAGCTACAACGAGTATGCCGAGGCTAAACGCGAGTTCGAGATGGGCCAGTTCTTCACACCGCACGCGGTATGCCGCGATATGGTTGACATGCTGTCGCCGCTGCCATCGGAAATGATACTCGACATGTGCTGCGGCATAGGCAATTTCTTCAACCATCTGCCGAACCGGCACAACGCCCACGGTTTCGACATAGACCCGAAGGCGGTGGCTGTTGCGAGGCACCTCTATCCTGATGCCACGGTGGAGCACCTCGACATACAGCAGTTCACTCCGGAAACCAGATATGACATCGTGATAGGCAACCCGCCGTTCAACCTCAGATTCGGGTACAGGATGTCGCAGGTCTATTATATCGACAAGGCATACGACGTCCTCAATCCTGCGGGTATACTGATGCTGATTGTCCCCGCGTCATTCCTGCAAAGCGAGTTTTGGGAGAAATCGAAGGTGGCAGATGTCAACAGGAAGTTCTCATTCATCGGGCAGATGAAGCTCGACCCGGAAGCTTTCGCATCGCTGGGAGTACGTGATTTCGCCACCAAGATAATGGTGTTCCTGCGCCACTCACGCAACATAGAGATGCATCCCTATAAGGCCGACGGGTTCGTCACAGCGGAGGAACTGAAGCGGAGGATAGCGGATGCCCGCGCCATGAAGACCGGACTTAAGCTGAAACTGATGCAGGAGACCAACGCAATCACCGGAGAGGAGCTGGAGCGGTTCGAGTACCTGCTCGCCAAATATATGTACGAGATGAAAGCGCACAAGCCCCTGAACAGGCATATTGACAAGGCTATGGAGCTTGTCGCCCGGTTCCGCAACCAGAAACAGCCCGAGGACTGCACCAATGAGGAATGGGAGCGTAGGAAACTCACACCCAACAAGGTGCTCGCTGTCATAAGGCGTCATATACGGAATCAGAACCACGTCCACAGGGAGGAGATAGCCATTGTCAAGACGAACTACGGCTTCAGATTGAAAGAATACGCACCGCGTCTGCTTGACAAGGAGCAACGGGGCACGGTCAGTATCAACGACATCATCACCGGACGCGGCAGACTGCCGGTGCCAGATAATCCGACCGAAGCGAATCTCCGCCAGATAAAGGCCGCGGAAAAAGTCATACGCCGCAAGGAAAGACTTTACATGCACCAGTGCCGGCCGTTTTCCGATATGGAACCGCAGCCGGAGCTGTCTGCATATCTTGACAGCGTGACATTCATGAATAAGGACTGCGAGGTGTGCGGTTTCACGAACTTGCAGAAACATGACCTGAACCTCGTGTTGCAGAAACGCTACGCCCTGCTGAACTGGCAGCAGGGATCGGGAAAGACGGCGGCCGTATACCACAGGGCAAGGTATCTGGTGAAATTCAACCGTGTACGGAATGTGATTGTCCTTGCTCCTGCAATCGCCACCAACATGACATGGGAACCGTTCCTTCGCAACAACCGCGAAACGTACAGGCTCGTAAGGAACCCGAAAGACCTTGAGGATGTGCCTCATGGTATCTTCCTCGTGGTGCCCACCTCCATGCTCTGCAAACTGAAACGGTATCTGATGGGATTCATGAAGCGCGCTGCCCGCAGGGTGTGCCTCGTGTTCGACGAATCGGACGAGATCACCAACCCGACATCACAGCGCACAAGATACATCCTCGCCATATTCCGCAGGGCGCGCTACAAGATACTCGCCACCGGCACCACGACGCGCAACAACATCACCGAGCTTTACAGCCAGTTCGAGCTGCTGTACAACAATTCGGTGAATATGATTTGCCGGAGTCCGGAGGTGTACCGGCAGAACCGCGATAAGGAGATAGAGAGTGAGAGCAATGACGCTTTCGGCGAACCATTCCCGGCATTCAGGGGGCATGTGCTGTTCAGGGCGTGCCATTGTCCCGGGAAAGCCACGGTCTTCGGCATCGAGAAGCAGAACCAGGATGTCTACAACAAGGACGCGCTTTTCGAGCTTATCGACAAGACGGTCATCACCCGCAAGTTCAAGGACTTCGCGGGTGAGAAATACGACATAAGGTCGCATACGGTGATACCGTCAGCCGGCGAACGGGAGGTGTACCGTGTCATAATCGAGGAGTTCTGCCGTATATGCGAGCTTTACTACAACAGCACGGGCGACACGAGGAAAGATGCGGGACTGAGGCTTATGCGCCAGATAAAGCTGTTGATAAGAGCCTGCTCCGTACCCAATATGATAGAGGGCTATCATGGAGATGAATACCCGCGCAAGGTGCATCACATCGGCGGCATGATACGCCGGACAAAAGGCAAGGTCGCCATCGGTTGTACATCTCTGGCGGCCTACGAGATGTATGTCAGGTATGTGAGCGGACAGTTCCCTGACAGACCGTTGTTCACCGTGTCAGGCTCGGTGCCGTTCAAGAAGCGGCAGACGGTAGTGGCCGAGTTCGACTCCACCATCAACGGGGTACTGGTCTGCACACAGCAGTCGCTGAGCAGCTCGGTCAACATACCGGCGTGCAACTGCATCATACTGGAGTCCCTGCAATGGAACATACCGAGGATGGAGCAGTTCTATTTCCGTTTCATAAGGCTGGACTCCCGGGAGAGGAAGAAGGTGCATTTCGTGACGTATGAGGATTCCGTGGAGCAGAATCTGATGGCGCTCGTACTCACGAAAGAGAGGCTCAACGAGTTCATCAAGAGCGGCGAGGTCAAGGAACAGTCGGAGATATTCGATGACTTCGACATCTCGATGTCTGTCATAGAGAGCCTGCTCAGGCGTGAGACGGATTCCGGGGGCAAGATAAGGATAAGCTGGGGAAGGCAGCATATCAGAAGTTGAACGCTTATGGATACAATAAAAATGGAATACTTCAATCTGAATGAGGCGACGGTGACTGTGACAACACAGTTGCTGCTCGATATGGAAACGGACCGGTGCTTCGGCATGACGCTGAGCGACTACGGGGATATGGACGAGTTCCGGTGCGGATGCTCGGAACTGTTCCCCGCCGAGGTGACACCGCAGTACAGGTACGTCAGCTGGGAGAACATCCCCGGCTCGCTCATCACAAGGGAATGGCTGTGTCCCAACTTCTTTGACATAAGGGAGGCATTGGCGCAGCTTGATGAAGAGGAGATGGCTTTCTTTCACAGATGGTGCGACAGATACCGCTATGACCTGCGTACGGACAATCCCTGGCAACTGGTGGCGGATTACCGGAACATGTTCGGAGAGTACCGTGAGCCGGTCCATGCATTGCCTGAGTGTGACGAGGAGGGAATCTCCTGTGGCTGTTCCTACATGATGGAGGAATGGGTGGGAGTAGGACTGCTCAGACAGGAGTTTTTCAATGACGATTACGACTGAACAATGAGAATCAACCATATGGCGCCGCTGTATCCCACCGGACCTGATGTGTGCCGGGCGTTCTCGGAAATTGTCAACATAATACTGCTGTCGGGCAACATAATGGAGCTTAACAGGCTGTTGATAATGAGGAATATGAATTCAGCCTACGGCTCGCTGTCGGGGCATTTCCACTGGTCGTTCCGCTTTGATTGCTTCACTGTGTGGCAACGGACAGGCTATAACCATCCGACATGCTTCCCGCAGAGGACCATCATGATGCGTTACCCGGAGATAGCGGCGGCAGACAGAGAGATAGACAGCATATCTTTGAACTGAAAATCAATAATTTTATGGAGACTGTAACGATACCCAACAGGGAGATAGCGACGATGGCGTTCGATAGGCTGCGCAGGGAAAGGAAGACCGACGCGGCCATACGGCTGGCAGCTTCCATGTTGCATTCAGCGTACATATCCCTCGGAATCGGTGATGTCGACTGGGACATCGACTGTGCCATACAGAAATGCGGCGGTGAACCGCGGACTGTACATTATGGATATACGGCGCGTTTTCACTTTTCCCGTGATACGGAGATGTCTGAACACAGGTACAGAAGCATAATACGGGATATATATGGGGAATGACATTTAAGACAGGAGCGGCCGCAAGGTCGCTCCTGCCATTTTAACCATCGCAAACTTGTAAAAAGAATTTAATGATATGGAACAGGACAAGGAACTTACAATGGATTTCATCAGGTCTTTGATGAAACCGTCCTATACCCTTGCGTGGGTAAGCCCTGACGACAATCTGGACGGGAATATTGATGCGGTCGAAAAGTGTCTGGAGGAGAGAAGTCCCTTGACGCTCCATGAAAAGGCCGACGGGTGGTATGAAGACGCACGACATCACAATGTCCGGGAAATCATGGACAACCTGAAAGATGACTGCATGAACGAGGGATTCGATGAATGTACCGTGGAAGCGTTCATCGACAAGTACAGGGCTGAAATCTCGGAAACAATCTATGGCCGTGACGACTCGGAGGTTATCGGAGAGTTGTTGAAGAATACCGGCGATATACCGGTACGTATCGAGATGTTATCTGATTTTGACTGCATCAACTCCCATTGGCTGGAATCGCAGGGTGGATACATCTATCCGGGTTCATACTTCGGAGAGATGGTTGACGCGCTCAATCTGAATCCTGTGAAGGTGAAGCGTTACCTTGCCGGAAAGGGTGTGACGGTGCATGGCCGCTGTCCCGACAGGAAATCACGCGACGGCAGGGAACAGGTGTCGTATGAGGATTTCTACCGGGAGTTGCTGAATTCCTGCTGCGGAGCGAACCTGCTCACATATATCGGGACAGTCCGGCTTGAAGATCTGTATGACAGTGGATTCTCGCCGGTGACAGTGACGGTTCCCAAAGGTAACTACTGCGGAATATTCAGTTCCATATTCGGTGGAGGAAGCCTGCTTGACATGAAACTGCGGCATGATGTGACCCTTGAACTGAAAACCACCGATTACCACGGATTCCGGATGGTGCCTGACAATCCGGGCAACAGGCATGACCATTCCATAAAGCGCGTGTACGGGGTCTGCAATTCCTTCTTCGGCAAGAATGTAAAACCGGCTGCGGCCATAAACTGAACGACATGGATTACCTCGACAGGATAATCGGTATCCACGACCGGATGACAGACCGGATTCTCTCGATAATGGAAGCTGCCGGAATCGACAGCATATATATGCCGGAAGACTCCGACATACGGGTTGTATGGTACGACTCCCGGACCGGCCTTCCGTACGGATGCAGGATACTGGAAATATACAAGAACCGCGACAGCGTTTCGGCTTATTTGGAAGAGATATTCAGCCTTGACAATTTCCTCATACATGGCTTTCAGGGAGACTGGGTCGTAAACCTGCACGCCTTGATTGAGGTGGCTGCAATAGCCGCTGATACTGCAAAAACAAAACTCAACCATATAAATAAAGACGATATGAAAAAAGATTTCAGTGAACAGATCGAGCTGCTCCGCAAGGGGATTACCGGTGCGATCATCGGATTGCTTCAATCCCAGGGGCTATCGGAGCTATGCTTCCCTGATCCGGAACTGCACCCGGACGCGCCGGACAGCGTGTATGTCATATTCTTCGACAATGACGGTGATCCGTATGAATGTGTGGTGAACAGTATCCATATCGAACAGGACGGGATATCGCTTACCGCGACTTCAAAGTCCGACGACTCCGTTTTCCAGACCGAAAGCCGTTTTGACCTTTCTCTCAGAAGCCCGATATGGCTCAATGAGATACTGCTTACGGCGCAGGCACTGCTTGAAAACAGTAATATCAACCAAAACAACACTTAATTATGGCAACAGACATGAACAAGCATATCTGGGAGGGATGGACAGTCGGCATGTTCATCAAAGAACTGGCTCCCATCGTGGCATTGATAATGGCCGGGGAAAGCTGGCATGAGCCGTTCAAATCGAAAGCGGAGCTTGCCGAATGGTGCCGGCAGAACCAGCCGTACTATAAGAAACGTATTGCGGCGGTGAACAACCATTTCGCAAAGATGTACAACCTCAAATAGAAAGATCTATGGGAATAATCGAACTTATCAAACGGACATGCTCATGCGACGGGAAAACGGCACACGAATATCTGGAGTCCGAAGTGAACAACCTCCGAGAGCTTCAGGAGCTTGGCGACCTGCGTGAGGATGACGTTGAGACGGCTTGCCGCAATCTCGGACTGGATTACGACTACGCGGAATATTTCATCAACCGTGTGGCTATTGTATAATTATAAGAATCTATCGATATGAACTATTTTCAGAACATAAGGGGGCTGGCGGACCTGAAAAGGCAATACCGCCGGCTTGTCATCGACAATCACCCCGACAAAGGCGGGAAGACGGAAGTGATGCAGGAGGTCAATGCAGAATTCGAGCGGCTGTTCTCTATATGGAAAGATGCTCCTGTGTCAGATTCCGACATTAACGGATACGAGAATGACTACAACGGGGCGTCTGCCGGTGAATACACACGGTATGTGTACAATGAGTACCGTTGGTGCGGGTGCAATTACAAGGGACAGAATTCCCGGGAAATAGTGCCCATCATCAGGAAATGGCTGAAAGAAACATATCCCGGATGCCGGTTTTCCGTAAGGCGTGACGGTTACAGTTCCATCTTCGTGACTCTGATGAGCGCTGACTTCGAGGCTTTTCCAAAAGGTTCCGGTACGGTGCATTGCAGCATCAATCATTATCGGATTGACAGCGAGAAGGGGATCACCGACCGTGCGAGGGAGGTCATGACTAATGTACGGGATTTCGTGATGTCGTACAACTATGATGACAGTGACCCCATGACCGACTATTTCAACACAAATTTCTACCTGACCCTCGGCATAGGCAAATGGAGCAGCCCCTACAAAGTGGTACTCCCGCGTCTTGACATGAAGGGCAAGAAACCGCAGACATTCAGACACCCCGAAGGTCCGGCACACAAGGCTCTCAGACAGGCTCTTGAAAAAGGCCGTTTTGATTTTATCCAGAGCCGGAGACACTCCGGTTACATGGTGTACGGTTCCGACCATTACGGTTCGCAGGGTGAGCATTTCTTCTGGCCGAAGCAGTATTCCAGTGCGAAAACCGCACAGAAACGCATCGACAGGCTGGCGAAAGCCGGCATAATATGCAAGCTGACAGGATACAATGGCGGATATATACGTTTCATCGGCTACACTCCTGAAACGGAAAGCCTTCTTGAGCAGGAACGGCAGGAGTACACCGACGCACGTCGGAAATGGGAACTGGAGAACAATCAATAACGATATCCTAATATCCGGAAGGCGGGAGGAATCCGGTGACTACGGTATCTCTTCCGCCTGACACATAAGACAAACTTGTATGGAAAAGGACATTTATAAAAGAATGAATGCCGGCGACCTGGGCCTGCTGATGGAAACAGCCTGCGAGCTTGGGAACATGATGCTTGCAGAAAAACATGCAATTCCGGTGGAGGATATGTGTGATGACAACGGTGAGTTCACGGACGCTTATCAGGAAGAGTTCGACAGGCTGTATGACAGGATCGAGGATATCCTGATAGCCCTGTATGGCCGTCTGCATCAGGATGAACCCGATACCCGTAGCGACGACAAATAATAAATCACATAAACACCTGTAACATAAAAATAATGAGAACCAAAGTAATTAAATACGATTCAAGTGGTGAGCGCATCGTAAATGCAACCCTTGAACTTGAATATCTCGCCGATAATGTCTACAAGGCATTTCGCAGAGCGGACAGAATGGGCAATCCCGAATACGACACTTTCCTGATTGTGTTCAAAATCGGGGATGTGTATTTCTTCGCCGGAACCGCAAACCGCATGGATGTTGAGAATCCCGGACGATGCCGACAAATGGTTGATATCCACAAGGGGTGGCTACAGGCTGTGGAAGAGAAAGCAAGACAGCGGAAATATATCAACTTACTGGAGATACGTGTGTTTGAAGCTCTCGGGATGGACACAGCACCGCTTTTGCAGTCCCGTGAAACTGCGGAAAGGCGCATGGAGGAGGAACGGCAGCGTCGGGAAGAAAAAGAGAAGGAGCTCAGGCTCAGGGAACAACAGGTGTGCGACAGAATGTTTAACGGACGAAAAGCTGAGTTCATCGCCGGGGTGATGATTCCTGCCGATGCCTTTCTGGAGCTGGCAAAACGGGACGGATTTGAAATCCATATCCGGACAAAGGGTACTTTCAGAAAAGCGAGGATGCTTGACCGCAGAGGAACAATAACCTTTTCTCGTATTAAAGGCCGGAGGGATCCTGATTTCACAGGATGCCATAAGGCTGTCAGCGGATATCTGAATTTCATATTGCCCTCTGTTATCAGGCAGCGCCTGATGGATTCCGGGGTTCCTGAAGGTGTATGGGACAGGCTGGATACATCTGTCAAGGACAAAATATGCACAACCGCATTGTTAAGCAGACCTTTCCGCACAGAAAGTGACAGGACTGCGAAGAAGCTTGTATGTGTCCTTTCTGACATGGTTCTTGCCGAAAGACATGGTGTTCCCATTGAAAACATACGCGATGACATAGGGAAACTGCATGATACCTATAAAGAGGAATTCAACAGTCTTTATGAAGAAATAGCTGGAGCATTAACCCTTAATTGACAGACGGTATGGCTCAGGAGAAGATTGACGGTTGGTGGGAGTATGCCCGCGAGTTGGCGAAAGCGGAACGGGAGATGGAGATTGAGAAATGGGTCTTCATTTCAATAGAGTACCGTACAAAAGAGCGTGAACGGGTGATATTGTACAGGTATAACCTGCCGCGCAAGGTTTACGAGCGTTATCAATGGGCCATCAGATGGCGCCATGCCAGACTGATATGCCGGTATCCGAAGGAGAACGTGCAGGTCTACCATTCATTCTATGACAAGCGGAGCGGCTTGGAAACCGGATTTGGATCCGCTCTCTCAAAGCTATCGGCAGCCAAGGCGCAGATTACGTTGGCTCGACGCAAGGAGCAGGAGTATATCAAGTATCAACGCAGTAACAATATGTTTTTCAATGAGGAGGACGATGAAGCACTACTCAAATTCCGTCGAAAGCTGCAAGAGAAGATTGAAAAGTATCACGAACTTGAAACCGTGGTAAAACTGTTGGTTAGCAGACAGGTATAATTGACAAGGCTTATGTTACATTTTGGAACATAAGCCTTGTATCTTGTTTAGCAGTCGCAGATTTTTCGACTGATGGCATTCTATAATGAATTGAGTATTGTTTCCGGCGATATTTCCATTTTGGAGAAAGCGAACAATTTAAGACCCAAGTCCTTGATTGATGCACCTATGTGGTAAAGCGTATCATCAATCACCATAAACCTGTCGTGAACGCCCCGCACTTCCTTGACCTCAACGGGTGCATACTGCGCGTTATGCCTGTTTATATCAAGTTGCAGTCTGCGGTCTATTCGTCTGGTATATATTGTAGCGGAAACACTTGCTCCACGTTTGTCAAGCAGAGTGAGCACCGTTTCATCAATATAATTGTCAACCAGCACAATCCGGTTCCTTGCCCGTTTTACAAGATCGCAGACAAACACATAGGCGTCGAATATCTGCCCATCGAACAATATCCCCTCTTTCGGTGGTAAAGATGTGCGGAGGACAAAGTCCACTTTACCAGACAATTCCTTTATCTGGCTATCATGTTCGGAAAGCCGATGGTCGATTCGATTTTCCATATAAAGCAACCGTTGATTGATGCTATAGCCACGTAATAAATAATCTTTTAATATCTTATTTGCCCATTGCCGGAATAATGTTGCATTCTTACTACTTACTCTATAACCTACTGATAATATGGCATCTAAATTGTAGAATTTTGTTTTATAAACTTTCCCGTCTGCGGCAGTATATTCCAAAATGGAATGAACTGAAATTTCATCCAATTCACCGCTCTCAAATATATTCTTTAAATGTTTGGAAATAGCAGGTTGTCTTACTCCGAACAAATCTGCGATTTGTTGTTGAGTCAGCCACACGGTCTCATTTTCCAGTCTTACTTCAAGTTTGACTGAGGCATCAGGTTGATATAAGATTATTTCGTTGTTATTCGTATCCATCAGGAGTCCTGTTTAGATTACAAATTTAGCGAAAATGATCGGTATTTCAGTGGTTTACGATTCTTATTCTCTATAATTCATCAAATTGCTAATTATAGTGAGTGCGATACCGTGGCAAACTAACTATTCGGAATATCCGAACAGTTGCACACATCCTCATTTGCAATAAGCAAAGTGTAAAATTTGCACATTACTGTTATTTCACCATATCATTCATAACAGAACACTTGAATATTCCGTTATCCGAACATTCAAGTGCTCTATACAATATGATTACTATATGGTTACGGGATGAAGAACAAGGCGAACTCGGTCTTGCGGCGTTTCAGCAGGCCGGCGTGACGTCTGCCCTTGTAGCGGCAGTAGCTGATGTATTCCTGATAGATGTTGCGGTGGCCGGCCTCCAGTTTCCGTATAAGGGTGCTTTTCGGTATCTTCCTGGAACCTAAAAGACGGTATTCACCGACATTATAGGAGAGGATTGCCAGGAGTAAGGCGTCTTTCCCGAAACGGCGGAACGTATGGCATCGCTTTATCAGGTCGGCCCTAAGCAAAGAATCAGCCTGCATCTCGGTAATATTACAGGTGAGTCTCTCGCCCGGCAGCAGCCTGTGACCATATCCGATGTACGGGTGATGGCGGGCTGAATGCCATCCCTCAAAGCTCTTCACGCACTCCACCGCCTTGTCGAACAGCGACGCCGGAATAACCAGCCTGCCGGGTGGAGATGTGTCACCGTCGCTTTGGGCGGACACCCCCGGATATCCAAGACAAACCGCAATAATGAACATTATGACACGGATTCCCATAGGCTGTTGTCATTGAGTGAACGGGTGTTTCGGAATAATACGGACGCTGTCAACCGGAAACAGTATTCCGGGCTTGACATTGCCTCCTCCTTTATCATTGCCGTCCCCGTCATCCTCCCTGCTGTCATTGTTGAACGCGAAGGTCAGCATGAACACCTGCTCGCTGTTGTCCTCGAAATAGATGTCAATCTTCTGTTGGTCGGTGCATTCCGAGGTGTAGTACATGCGGAACACCTCCCGGTCAAGCGGATAACGGTCGTTGGGTCTCAGCACCATGCCGTCATCCATACGCAGGACGCCCTTGCCGTCGGTCTGGAAATACCTCACCGTGTAACGTGCGTCTTGGAAACGCCCCTCCCGTTTGAGATGACAGCGGATCTCCGCTGTCTCACCCTGCGCCAGACGCGCCGGAACAGGCATGGTTTCAACCGTGAACGGATAAGCCCCGTTCACATCAATGTCCTCGTTGCAAGAGGAAAGCGACAACGCGGCGAGAATGCAGCCGCAGAGCGCGATAAACAGATATGCTTTTTTCATTGTGATTGGAGATGTTCAGTTGATGATGAATTTAACCCCGACACCGAACTGCGTGGCGAACTTACCAAGGGAACCGCCCCACAGGACACGCTCCCGGATATTTGCAAGCAGCACTATCCGGTCTGTCAGGTAACATTCCGCCTCAAGCGTGACCGCGCCTCCATATATGAAGGCCTCCTTAGCCATGAGCGTTGAGCCATCGGCCAGAAGCCGCTTCCCCCAATTCACCGTCTCATATCCGGCGACAGCGGAACCGCCTAACGACATGAAGAAGGTCTTGGACGCATCCGACAGGAAATTGAGATAGTAGCCGCCTTCGGCGGTGAACTGTGCGCGCGGTATCGACATGTCACGGTACTCGTAGCTCTTGTGCAGGTACTCCGCACCGAACAACCAGTGATTGGCGCGTGCGCTGTAGACAGACATTGCGGCACCGAGACAGTAATCGCCCGAAGAGCCGCTTACAAGACCGCCGCGCAGCTCGATACCTTTCATTCCCGGCAGACAGCGCTGGGCGTATGCCTGCCCTCCGGAGAGGGCAAGCGATACCGCTATGATGATTGCGACAAACATCCGTTTCATGGCTATTTCACTTTAAGTTCGTTGATCACACGGGCACGCACTATATCCTCGCATTCCACAGAGAAGGACTGGTGGCGTCCGCCGCTCTTCTCGTTCAGCTCCACAACGAGCATCTTGTCCTCCGGGATTGTGAACTTGTCGAAGGTGAACACCGTGCGCCCCTCCTTCTTGCCCGCCACCTCGGTCACATAGTTGTATGCACGGAGCGGCAGTATCACCTGCTCCTGGACGGCGGTACGCTTCATCAGTTTCTTGTCGACAATCTTGAAAGTGACGAAATCCACGTTGAAAGGCACATTGGAGGTGTTGCGTATCTGCGTGTGGAAATACAGAAGCCCGTTGTGGGTATAGATGCCCTTGAGCAGATACTGGAGGCCGAAAGCCTTGCTGCCTATGTGCTTCACATGGCGCTTGTTCTCCTTATAGATGGAGGAATTGATGAGATGCACCAGCTTCGGCGACTCACTGCCGAGTTCCTTGAGATAGATTTCAAGGGCATTGTTGGGGCGGTTCACCTCGCTGCCGTCATGTATGAAATCCTTCATCTCCACATTCAGAATCAGAGGCTCGTCGGCATACTTGACATTGAAGGTGTAGAAACATCCGCTTTCTGTGATGACCGATATGTTGGTCTCATCGCGGAACCCCTTTACCGTTGATTTGACACGGATAACGTTCTCCGCTCCGTCAGCCTTACCCGCTATAAGGTTCGGCGAGCCGAGGTCGACATACTTGACCGCCGCCGGGAAGATGATATGGACTGTCTTGCCGTATGTCACCTCCAGACCGTAAGGGGGGATCATGCGGTCGAAAGTCAGCTTTTTGGTAAGACCGTGGTAGAGGTCGCCCTCCGTTTCCTGCGCGAAAGCGCACACTGCGCCCGTCAGAAGGGCGATAATCAAAAATAATTTTTTCATTGTCGTTGAAATTTGATTGTTGATATTAAAGTTGACTTGTTCACTGTTTCTGATAGAGCATCAGGGTATGACCCGATTTGAGTTTCACCTTCTCCTGCCGCATTTTCTTGGATATGTATTGCGACACACCCTGTATGGCACCCTTGCCGAGTTCCGACAGCAGTTGGTCGCCCGCCGACTGGTTGGTGATGGATATTGTCGTGCCGAGGTTCTGTCCCATGTTGGCCGCCATCTCCCTGACGGCGTTCTCCTCCATCGAACCGGGAATGAAGATTCCCGGCTGGCCGTCGTTGTCGTAAACAGCAAGTTCCACGGGTATGATGTTGCCGGAGTGTTCCACCTGCGATATGGTGATGCCGAGCCTCTCGCCCTGTATGTGGCAGTCGCCCGTGAGGAGCGCGTTGCGCGGCAGCTCATGCCGCCCCACACGCATCGGCTCAAGAAGCCTGAGCCTCACGCTCTGTCCGCTTATCACAGTCTGGTCGCCGTGCACGCATACGCTTATGGTGTTCCTCTCCATGGAAGCCACCTCTCCGACAGCAGTGTTGAACCCGAAGTTACGTGGTTCGGACAGTATGGATGTCATCGCGGAATCGCTGACTGGTTGTGAGAGTGACGACACCACCGGGGCATCCACCCTTCCGACAGGCACTGCCTTCACCTTGTCGTTGGCATCAGGCTTATCCTCTGCTTCACGCCCCACATCGGCGCCGGTGTTGCCAGGCATATATTTCGCCGCCAGCTCGTAGGATTTCTCCAACAACGCCACCTGCTCGGCATACGATGTGCCGGATGCCGTCTGCTGTTGAGCCATAGACTGCCGCATCTGCTCAAGCTCGGCGCGCATCGCCTCTTTCTCCGGATCCTCGGCAGGCTGCTCATAGAATGAGCCGAGTGTCTCGTTGATGTTGCGGTAGGCATTGTGCGATGACGAGAATGAACTGTTCCGGGAAAGCCCGTCAACAGGTTTGCCGGTGTTGTCATCCACAATCACCACACCGGAAGGGATATCCACTGGTGGCGGAGAGTTCTCAGGAGCGGATTGCTCACCGGAGGACGCAAGCTCCTCAAGAGTGCGCATCTTATCCTCGTGCTTGCGGCGCACGGATTCCTGCTCATAGGCTGTCATCTTGTCATCGACAATGCCCGCGTTCCTCGGATCGGGAAGCTCGGTGTTGAACCCCTCCCGCTGTTCATTTGCCGCACGGTCTGATTCAGACGGAGCGAAAATGAACCACATGCAGCCGGCGAACACAAGGAACATCAGCGTGAACACCAGATATTTCTTCATGGCCTGCCTGCGTTTCAGTCTGTCAGCACCGTTACTCATCGTCATCAGTATTTAACCGGTTGAAGAACTCCTCCATCTCCTTCACCATCTCTCCCTCGGATTCGGGAGAAGATAGTGCCGGGACTTCGATATGGGTTATCCCGATGACCTCTGCGGGAGCGTCGTCGCGCCCGATGTCGTGGATGGCGCGTAATATCAGGTAGAAATTCACCGAGGCGAACAGCACACCGAGCACCAGCACGGCGGCGAGCCTCTTTTCAGGTGTCAGGGCACCGCAGAAGGAGCGCAGGCGGTCATCGGCCGCGTCCTTGATTGTTACAAGCATCTTTTTCATGTCGTTTCTGATTTTGATTGTTGTTTGAAATGTTGATAATCCCGGTAATCACCGGTCAGTCACCCTCAGGTCGCGGTTCTCCACCACGCGGAAGGACTCAAGGATGAAACCGTGCGGATTGTTGTCGCTGCGTGTGGAGTTCACGAGCCGTCCCCTCGTCACCAGCGAGCGTTCGGTCACGCTCTTCTCGCGTATGATCGAAAGGCGCGCGTAGGTCACCACATCGTAGGGATATGTATGGAAATCGCATCTCACGCTGTCGATCTCTATGCGCTGGCTGATGTTGCCGGATATGACACGGTTGTAGTAACCCTGCTCGGCAAGGTCGCGGTAATGTCCGTAGGCCGAGCGGTCGGTCAGGAACAGGGCACGCTGTATGTTCCCCTCGATGGCGCTCTTGTCTGGAGCCAGCGAGAAGAACAGCTCGTGGAAACGCTTCACATGCTCCCGCGCCTCCACGGGACGGTTCTGTGAGAGATCCTGCGACAAGGCGAGCATCAGCGACTTCCCTTCGTCGAGCACATATATCTTCTGTCGCTGGGCCTCGGCGAAGCGGTATGCCTTCCACACCGAATATCCCGCGAGAAGAGTGCAGGCGCACAGGTAGACTATGCCGAACAGACGGAGCTGCCGGAAGCTGCTCTCGATGTTTCTCAATGATTTGAACTGCATTTTAACTCTGTTTTAATGATGTTTTCTCATTTGATAAGCCGTCCGCCGATGTTTCCGATTGCAGCACCTGCCGAGCCTGCGGCGATGGAGCCTGTCTTGGATGCTGTCTGCGTCACGTTCTTTCCATAGTTTCCGGCTCCGCCACCGGCCTGCACTATCCATCCCGCCACCGTGGGTATGGTGAAATACCCTATGATGCCTATTATCAGGAAGGTGATGTACACGGCGTTGGAGCCGTCGGGAATGAAATTCGGGTCGGTGAGCTGCTCGATGTCCTTCTGGAGCATAAGCACCTGTATCCTCGCCAGCACACTGCTGAACAGGTCGCTGACCGGAAGCCACAGATATATGCTGATGTACCTCACGAACCATTGCGTCAGCGTTGCCTGGAATCCGTCCCACACCGATATGGCGAATGATATCGGGCCGAGGATGGACAGCACCACGAGGAAGAATGTCCGCAGGGTGTCTATGACAAGGGCGGCGGCCTGGAACATCAGCTCCAGCAGGTTGCGGAACAGCTCCTGGAACCATTTCTTGGTGTTGTACATGGCACGGTCGATGTACATGCCGCATATCTCCGGCGCGTCGGTGATGCCGAGGTCGTCAAGTTTTTTGTCGAATTCCTCCTTGTCGACCAGATATGCGGTCTCCGGATTGCGTTTCATAGCCTCAATCTCCAGCCGGTCCTTCTGCTCGCGGTATCTGTTCATGTCGAGCGTCTGGCTCTGCAATATGCCGTTGGTGCCGGTAACCACGGGCGAAAGCACGCTGTTTATGGTGCCGAGCACCACTGTCGGGAAGAACATGATGCAGAATCCGATGACGAAAGGTCTGAGCAACGGATACACATCTATTGGCTCGGCACGGGCGAGCGACTGCCACACGCGGTATGCCACGTAGAACAGCGCTCCGAGTCCGGCTATGCCCTTCGCCACTCCGGTCATCTGGGAACACAGGGGCATCATCTCCTCGTACAGATTGCGCAGAATCTGGTGGAGGTTGTCGAAGTCGATGGCTAACAGTAACATAGTTGTCTTTATGTGTTGTTGTCAGTTACCAGTAGCGTTCACCGGGATTGCCGTAGAGCGACAGCACACGGTCCTGGTCATTCTTCCTTTTCGCGCGCAGATAGGACACACCTATGTTCTTGTTGGTGTAGTACCTCACAAGGCCGCGGTATTCGTGCATCCGCGTGTAGCACCTGTCGATCACATCAATGCGGTCCTTGTCACCCATGGACAGTCCGTTCTCGTTGACCACGGTCTTGAGGTCCGTGAGGACGGAGGCGCTCTCCTCAAGCAGTTTTGTATAGCCGAGGGCTATGGCGCTCAGCTCCTCCGGTGTGAAATACGGGTCGGAGAGCATCCGCTGGAAATTGACGACATAGATGTCGGTGATCTCGCCAACCATCAGGATTGTCTGCTGCACCTTGCGGGCGTCGCGCAGCAGGTTCTTGACCTTCTTCAGTGCGTCGTAGTAGGCCTTTCCCTGCTCATAGATTTTCACGGTCTCCTGAAAATTATTGAGCATGGTGCTCGCCGTGGACGAGGTGTGCACGATGTTCTTTGAGGCGTTGATGATGCCCTGCGCGAGATTGCCGGGGTCGGACACGACCCACTGCGCCTTTGCGGTCAGTCCGGCGAGTGACAGTGCCGCACACACGATAAGTGATCTGATTTTCATGATTGTAAAAAATTTATGGTGAATAAATCGGTTGTGATGATTCAGAAAGATGGCTTCATGCCGTTGCTCCTTGCCGGAGGAGGATTGCGGATATGCCGGCGGCGTTCCTGACGCCCGTGTCCTCTGTCCGGACGGTTGTCTTTCTTGAGTGAACCCAGGAATTCATCGGCATACGGTCTGCGGCCGGTGGCCCTGACCAGTCTGCCATCCAGTTCCCGGTATGCTTCCTTCGCCTGCGCTGATTGCTCCTCCCGGGAGGCATTCCGGTCAATGCCGTATTTGGCAAGGAATACGGAATCGCAGCCAAGGGTCAGATCCTCCATGCACTCCGGCGACATGGCGATACGGCCGAGTTTATCAAGCTCGTGGTCAAGATCCTCAAGATAGAAATCCGGAAGCCGGATACCCGGTATGCCTTCAACCGCCTTTTCAGCAGCCGTGTGCATCTCGGCTTCTATCCGTGTGGCGTTCATCCGGACATCATACTCCATGTCGCAGTCATCCCTGTCCGTCATGTAACCTTCAAGCCATTCGTATGTATGGCACTTGTCCTCGATACCGTAGCGCATCTTGACATAGGTGGATGGCATCATGCCGTATGAAGCGAGTTCGCATAGCTCCAGCACATCACGGTTCTTTCTCTGATGGTCAAGTATCCGCATGGCCGCGTCAACTTCTTTCGGAGGCAATGTCTCCCGGGTGATATTCGGGAACATTTTCTGATACGCGTCGCGCATGAATGTGTGCATGGCGAGCATGCCGTGCACCATGCCGGAATCTTCCGGAGCGACAGCCGAAAGGCGGGACACGTGTTTTTTCATGAAGCCGGTACCGTTCAGCGCGTCCATCATATCAATGGCATGACGGTTGCCTGTTGACCCGGGCGTGTCAAAAGGTTCTGACTTCGCAATCAGCAGGGCGACCTGCTCGATCACACTCTCCGAGTGGCTGTAATGCCTGATAAGCTTTGCAAGTTCCCCGTGATCACGCACCCCGGCAAGACGCTTCGCTTTCAGGACTATCTCCTGTAATTCCCGGTAGTCGGGTTGCCGGCGACGGCCTGTCATCTGATTTTTTATCCAGTCGGTAAATTTCATGTCGTCTCGGAATTTTTAATGTTCATGTCCATTGCGCATGCTCTCGGCGAGCTGCCTGATGGCAAGCTCGATGTTGCCGCCGAGTTTTTCAGTGAGCCGCGTGAGTTCCAGTTTCTCGCTCTCTTCGGTGGTGTAACAGATGTATTCCTCAGCAGATACCTCGGTGGCATAGACCGCCGACTGCGATCCACCGAGTCCTATCCAGACCTCCTTGTATCTCCGTGACGGGTTGTTAGCCATATTTATTGATAGAATCTGTGCCCGTTCCTTGTCGGTAAGGCCCAGCAGCGCCTGTATCTCGTCGAATTTGTTGACATACTTGCGCTGGTCAAGGAGTATCTTGCAGTCGGAGTTGTTGATGATGGTGCCCTTGACAATCGGTGAGGATATGATGTCCTCGACCTCCTGCGTCACCACCACGGCCTCGCCGAAGAATTTTCTGACGGTCTTGAAAAGGTACTTCAGATATTCCGCCATCCCCTCCTTGCTGATAGCCTTCCACGCCTCTTCCAGAAGAATCATCTTGCGTACGCCCTTGAGTTTGCGCATCTTGTTGATGAATGTCTCCATTATGATTATGGTGACTACCGGAAATAGCACCTTGTTGTCCTTGATGTTGTCCAGTTCGAAGACTATGAAGCGTTTGTTGAGCAGGTCGAGCTGCCTGTCGGAGTTCAGCAGGAAGTCATACTCCCCACCTTTGTAGTAAGGCTCCAGCACATTTAGGAAATTTAACACGTCGAAATCCTTCTCGCGGGTGCGCTTCTGCCGCAGGATTTCCTGATAATCGTCGCGGATATACTCGTAGAAGCTGTTGAACGACGGGACCACGGAGCGGTCATCGCGTATCTTCTCCAGAAAGAGGTTCACGGCATTTGACAGCGCAACCTCCTCTGCTCGGGTCGGAGGTTCGTCGTCCCGTTTCCAAAGAGTGAGGATGAGCGTCTTGATGGACTCCTTCTTCTCGATGTCGAACACACCGTCCTCCACGAAGAACGGATTGAACGATATCGGGTTATCCTCCTCGTATGTGAGATAGATGCCGTCCTCGCCGTTGGTGCGGGCGTTGATAAGGTTGCACAACCCCTGATAGGAGTTGCCGGTATCCACAAGCAGGACATGGGTGCCCTGCTCGAAATACTGCCTCACCATGTGGTTGGTGAAGAAGGACTTGCCGCTGCCCGAAGGGCCGAGTATGAACTTGTTGCGGTTGGTTATGACACCGGCTTTCATCGGCAGGTCGGAGATGTCGAGATGCACGGGCTTCCCGGTCAGGCGGTCAACCATGCGGATGCCGAAGGGCGACAGTGAATCCTTACCGGATGTCTCGTTCACGAACAGGCAAAGTGCCTGTTCGATGAATGTGTGGAAGCTCTCCTCTGAAGGGAAATCACCCGCGTTGCCCGGTATCGCCGCCCAGAACAGCGTAGGCACATCAACGGTGTTGTGGCGTGGCTTCGCCTCCATGAGTGCCAGCTGACTGCCCACATCGTTCCTGACACGTTTCAACTTCACGCGGTCGTCACTCCATGCCATCACGTTGCAGTGGGCACGGATTGAGGTAAGCCCCTTGCTGTGTGCCTCGTTGAGATATTCCTCTATCCACTCGCGGTTTATCTGGTTGGAACGGCTGTAGCGCGACAGCGAGTGCATGTTGCGGGCAGTCTGCTCGAACCTGCGCAGGCTCTCGGCCGGGTCGTCGATGAACAGATACTGGTTCACGATATGGTTGCATGTCAGCAGCACGCCGATGGGCGCGGCAAATGACAGGCGGCAGTCGCTGCGGTCGGTTGACAGACGTTCGTAGCGCGAGTCGGTGGCGACACTTGAGGGCAGGTCCTCCGGGTCGGAGAGGGTGTGCAGGCACAGGAAACTGTCGCCCACACGCATCTCTCCCGGCTCCAGCGAGATGTCTTTAAGGCATGTGGTGTCGTCCTGCGACAGAGAGAAATATCTCTCCACGATGCCGGCGGTGTTGCTGGTGCCCGTGATCTCGTCATCGGAAAGACGGCTTATCCGCACGAACCCGCTGTCGTTTATGATGCGCTCGAACTGCGAGCAGCTCTCAAGGAAGCGCGCCACAGTCTCCTTGTCCTGCATCTCCTTCGGGATGATGAACCCGCGCGTGAGGGCGTTGAAGCTGCTGGTCGTGCGGCTGCGTTCCTTTGTCGTCTTGGTCAGGAACAGATGGCACGTGTGCCGCAGGTACGGACGCTCGTTGAAGTGCCGCTCGAACGAGCGGCTCAGGAAACTCAGGTCGTCGCGGCAGATGTCGGGCCGGTAGCTCTCCTCCATAAAGAAATCCTGCTTGTGCACGATGCTGTAGGCGGGGAGCACCTTCACAGCCTTGACCCATGCGGAATGCACGGCCTCGTACTCTGACCCGGTGAGCGTGAACAGCTCCGGCAGCTCCACGCGGTAGGCCACGGTCATGTCGGCATCCTTGCTGATTATGCAGCCGTTCTCCACCGAGAGCAAGGGGAACTTGCTCTCAAGCGTGGCGGCTTTCATTACGTTTCTCATACATTTATGGTTTTGGTGGTTACCGGTAACAGCCGGCGGAAACCCTTGCGGCTGATGATGTGGCGGGGATGGCTGCGACGCGCCTGCAATTTCATGAGCCCGTGCTCGCCGTAGCGGGCGTTGAGCCTGAAAGTGCCCCATACGAGCGCGGATGCCGACACTATGCCGGAGCCTATGCACGCCCACTGGTTCACGCCTGCCATGTACATCACCACGAAAAGCACGAAAAGCGCGAGCAGTCCGCCGGCGAAGATGAACAGGTACTGGCTTTTGAGTCCCTTGAACTCAGGGCTGCGGCCTATCCCCTTGTTGACAGTGTACCGCGCCATGGTCAGAGGAAGAATGAACGCAGGATTGTGGCCGCCACGATAAGGAAGATGCAGGCCCCGAACCACGAGGCGGCGGTCTTAGATGTGTCGGGGTCGCCGGATGAGAACTTGGAGTAGACTTTCACTCCTCCGATAAGGCCGACCACGGCGCCTATGGCATAGATAAGTTTGGTGGCGGGCTCGAAATAGGATGTCACCATGTTGGTGGCTTCAGTGATGCCGCCGATTCCGTTACCTTGGGCGTAGGCTCCTGCGGCGGCGAGTAGCGCCAATGCCGCGAAAATGATTCTTTTTTTCATGTGTCGAAACATTTGAAGGTGAGACATAAAATGATTTCGACTACAAATATATAGCATATAACCATCTGATTTACAAGACAGACGATGCGTGTCGCCGTATGTCATCGCGTTGCATCGCAGTGACTGTTTCCGATAGGGAATGCCATGCGGACAAGAGGTGTGAAGCGGTAAAGGATATGCCATGTTTCCGATTTTTCTGACGGCGAAATTAGCCGTGGCCCCGCTGGATTGAGCAAGGCCGGGCCTTGCGGTTTACGGGAAAATCATCCTCGCCTGCGGCTCCGGTATTTTCCCGTAAAGCCTTGCACAATCCGGTCCACGGCTGTATCGGCCGTAAGAAAACCGGAACGCTGGCTCCGAGAGCCGGTCATTGTCTAATCAATAAATAATGAGTATGAGAATCAACTTCAGTCCTGAAATGAGGTCGCGGCTGCAAAACGCGGCTACAAACGGGAGCGTGGTCGCTGCCGATGTTCTTGCCGAGCTGTGCAGGAACTGTGATGCCGCGGAGGTCATAAGGGGTACATACAACTACTTCCGTACCAAACGTATCAAGGCCAACCACAATTCCTTCCACAAGATACGCATCATGTTCACTGCGTGCGGCAAGAACCTCTCGCATGAGAATTTCCCCGACAAGGGTGACCCGAGCGCGCAATGGTACAACGAGAACCGCGCCGACCTCGATCCGTCGACATTCGTGGGGCTATTCAAGAACCTGCGCGAATACACATCGGAGGAGATAAAATATTTCATCAGCGCCATATCGCTTGACAGCAGGGTCACCGTAAAGCTCTGTTCCGGGGTGAAGGACATATTCGAGGCGTATTGCGAGGACAACTACACCCTCATCGCCGACCATGGGGAGCCGTCACTGCACAGCTCCTGCATGAGATACGGGGAGATGGCGCGCAATGCCGCCGATTTCTACCACAATTTCGCCGGCGCGAGACTGCTTGTGGCGAAAGACAGGGATTCCAACATCCTCGGCAGGGCCGTGGTGTGGGAGGGTGTGACATGGCAGCATGCGGACGGCACGGAAACGGAGGTGTCGCTCATGGACCGCATCTATTACTCGCACACCTTCATCGTTGACCTCATGAGGGAAGCGGCGCAGAAGGAGGGCATAATCTTCCGCAAACGGTACAATGATTTCAGTCATACAAGGGAGGTCGTGACCCTGAATCCGGTCGAGGGGACTGCAAGCGGAGAGGAACTCAGCGTCATGCTGAAACTGGTGGTGCCGGTGTGCAGATGGCACAAGAGAGGCGTCCCGTACCTTGACACGTTCCATCACCTTATGCTGAACGGTGATGTCCTGGAACTCAGCAACCAAGCCGGAGGGAACATAATCGCAGGGTGCCAGTCCACATCCGGCTATGCGAGCCGGAGCAGGAATATATGCCCCCGCTGCAACAGGCTGCACTCCGCTTCCGGAGAGCGGTTCTGCGGCAGCTGTCTGCCGGAGGTCTACACGACGACATTGTTCGGCCGTGTGCTCAAAGGCCATGCCGTCAGATACAGAGGGCAGCAGTATCCGTCGTCGCTCTTCAGACGCGGCAGACCGATACCTGAACTGCGACGCTATCTGCAAATCGAAAGACTCTTCAACGCTAATGATAATAATGAATAAAGGTATGAGACGGCTCATTGAACTTTACAACATCTCCTCCCCCTCGCGTAAGGAGAAGAGGATGTCAGCGTACGTAATGGCCGAGCTGAAAAAGATGGGGGTATCGTGCCGCAAGGACAGGACCGGCAACATATATGCCGTGAAAGGGAAGGCGGCTACATATCCCTGTGTGGTGGCTCATCTCGACGAGGTACACGATAATGAGACAGGAAGTTACGGAGCGTATATCGTGGCTGATGAGATGGTGGTTGGCTATGACCGGGTGCGCAAATGCCAGACCGGGATCGGGGCCGATGACAAGAACGGTATCTGGATATGCCTAAGGATGCTTGAGCGTTTCAAGAAGATGAAATGCGTGTTCTTTGTCGGCGAGGAGATCGGCTGTGTCGGAAGTCACAAGGTGAACATGGACTTCTTCAGGGACTGCCGTTTCGTGATACAGTGCGACCGTAAGGGCAACAGCGACATGGTGACAAACATCAACGGTACGCCATTGTGCTCGGATGCTTTCATCAAGGCGATAAAACCTGAAGAACATGGGTATTCCGAGAGTTGCGGAATGCTGACGGATGTCCTGACCCTCAAACAGAGAGGTCTGTCGGTATCGTGCATAAACCTTTCGTGTGGCTACTACAACCCGCATACCGACAAGGAGGTAACGATACTGGCTGACCTGATGAAATGTTACGAATTTGTAAGGCACATAATCAGGACCCACACGGGTATCAGCGAGCACAAGTGCATGCGGCAGAGAACAAGATATGGATTCCTGCCATCTATATTCGGTTTTGATGATCCCCGCTACCTGAACCGCAGGAACCGTGCCGAGCCGGGATGGGATGATTTTGATGTATGACAGCAAAATACAGGATAAATATGGCTTTTGAAAAAGTACACATCATGTCTGTGGCAGGAACAATCCGGGAGCAGCTTTTTGGTTTGACACCCATAAACATGCTTATGTCATGGGGTATATCCAGATTGACCGCAACTGTCATTGACGACATGGCGGCACTGTCGCTCCGTGTGAACGGCCGTATACACAAGGGGGAGGTAATCATAGCCCTTAATGAAGGGGTTGACTACTACGAGATATACCTCAGGGATGGTTCGGATAAACGCGGTACACGAAAGATTGCCAGGGACGTCGATTTCACACAGCTTTCAGAAATCATAGACGAGGCGGTTGAGAGCGGGAATGACAAGGAGGAGTATTACAGATTCTGCGACGGTGTCCGCCGGTCGTTGATACAAAGGGGAATACTATAATTGCCCCATATCAATATATAAAAACGGGAATGGTCTGCTTCAAAGGCAAATCATTCCCGTTTTTATGTGCATGGAGAGTCCTATACATATAGATTCCAGTCAAAGTCGGTGGCGGTTTCTGTTTCGGGCACAGTCTTCATGCGTGGTTCACCGGCCTCATCAAAATGCTCACGCATAAGGGCTTCAACCTTTTCACGGCTTTCAGCCAATTCGACAAGAAAATCGAAGAAGTCTGTATCCTGTATGTCATTCAGGGCTTCTGCGGTCCGTATACGTTTATCTTCATCAGACTCTCTGCCGGACAGCACCTCCGCCATGTTATGAATATCCTCGTATGTCATGGATTGGGAGAAGTCAGGATCCGGTTCGGAAAGCGGCGGCTCCATCAGTTCCTGAAATTCATCATCATCCGTATCTGTAACGGTATCCAGATTATCCTCCACATCATCGGATGATATTTCATCATCCTCGCTGATGAAATCAGATTCCGGCAGAGGCTCACTCCTCATAGGCTCAATCCGGGATTTCAGCGGATCTTTGATATATACGGTCTTAGTTTTCCCTATCACATCATAATCCGTGACACGTATCTTCTTGGGCGTTTCTTCCTTTTTCTTTTTGCCACGCATTTCGTGACGTTTTTTGCGTTCAATCCTTGCCGCTATCTGTTTTTTTCGCCGGCGTCGGATACATACGCGCATTATGCGTGCCTGGCGGTACAGCTTGTCACACAAGCCATACATCTTACGGTGGAACAGGTATATCCACAGTTCATAAAGCAGGTGAAACGTGGCATATACCCTGACAGCCAGATAAATATTATTCATCATATCGTTTTGGGGTATTATACTTGTTTGAGAGGTTTTACTGATTGCTTGTAGAGTTCGTTGATCTCATTCCAATGTTGCCGGATGTGTTCAAGGAATATGTTGCTCAGATAGCCGGACACACTGACACCCGGTGCGATCACGGGCAGATACTGCCTGATGCATTCCATGACCTCCCGGTTGATATACACATGGGAGCGGTTGGATGCCTGTGTGTTCGTAAGGAATCTTTCGCGGTAGTCCGATGCCGGAATGTCCTTCTTCTTTCGTGATTTTGATGCCGTCTCTCCCGGACAGTCGGAAGCCTTTTCTTTTGTTTCTGCGCGGGTTTCATCAGGAGCCGGTGTTTCCGGCATTGTACTTTCCTGTGCCGGGCGTCCGTACAGGGGGATGTCGGACATCATCATATCCTTGAGCATATCCTCGTTGACTTTGTCCATTGTCTTGCGTGCCATATTGTTACGTTCTGATATTCAGTTTGGTGATCAGTTCATCAGCAAGCTCGGCTATGCCACTCCCTTTCATGAGTTTTGCCGGAGGAGGGAGCAAGGTGCATCGGAAATATCCTTTGCCGGAAGAGGATAGCTCCTTGTCATAGCGGCAGGTGTCCGGCAGTATGGTGTCAAGAACTGTCAGCCCGAGCTCACGCAGTATGGTATTGGTGGCATCGAATACCTCGGTGTTTTTTCGACGGTCACGTTTATTCCACAGGAACATTATGTCCTTTAAAGGAAGGTCTCCGCGTTCTTTCACCACCTTCTTTATGGTGGCTGAGAATGACAGACTGCTCTGTATCACTATACGGTCCGCTATTACCGGCGTTATGATATAGTCCATACCCAGTATGGTGCTGAACACTCCTTTGGAGTTTACTGTGCCGGGCAGATCGACAAAGACGATATCGAACTTGCCGGTCGCCGAAATCTCCATGGCCGCCTCCCTTGCTTTCTCCGCAGTGGTGCCGATGATGGGGTATGCTTTCTTTTGAATGCGTTTCCACTGGAGCAATATCATCTGCTTGTAGGCATCATGCCCTTCCACTGTCTGGATGTCACGTTCACGCATACGGTACAGACTGTGCTGTGGGGCATCGCAGTCGATTACAGCGACATTGAGGCCTTTCACATAGTGGAGATGGCTTGCGAGCAGGATAGTGACAGCCGATTTTCCGACTCCGCCTTTCTGGTTGCTCACCGCAACGGATAATGTTTCTTTTTTCATGTGCGTTGGTTTTATGGGTTGTTGGTATTGTCTTGACCGTTATCGGATTTATCCGTTATCATTTCCGGCATCGGAGTGAACCGTCATTGAGATAGCGGATGCTTCCATGAGTCCTTCCGGCAATCCAACCGGCAACGGGCTGTTCCGCCGCTCCATCCAGTATTCCGATGTCGGAAAGCCGGTTGATATGTCTGTCGGTGCATCACGTTATTCCGGCCACTCAGCCGACAATGGATAGTTGTATCCAATTAACCGATATTCCGATGCCGGATGGTTGGTTGCTTCCGTCCGCACTGCAAATAAAAGGAGTTTTTCCGGACTTTCAGCCATGTTGTCAAGCCTGTGACATCACGTGTCACCGTATGTCATCATGTTGCATACAACGCACTATTCCACAGGTGGATAATTGCCCCTAACTTTGCACTTGACAAGGAAAGACGCCGGTGAAACCGGTGGAGAAACCGACTGAAATCCGTCAAGAGGCGGGGCAACAATTTTCCGGAGGGAAATTCATGTTCAACGGAACATAGCAAGTTGTGTTTTTCGGCACTCGAAATAAATTTCGTGCCTCAAAACAACTTGCCGCTCGCCTGACGGCTCGGGAGGGGATTTTCTCCAAAGTCGTAAATCCTTGCCGGATTATCATGAACAAAAAATATATAATTATGGCTGACAAAAACAGTGACAGAAAGAAGAGGACGGTCGGGAGAAAGCCGAAAGCGAAGCCCGAAATCTACCGTTATGTCGTCCGAATGGACGAGGATGAGAACGGGCATTTCAAGCTGATGTTCCAGAAATCGGGAGCGCGTTACCACTCCAGGTTCATCAAGTCGGTGTTGTTCAACCGCCCGTTGAACATCGTGAGAATAGATCCCGCGACGACTGATTTCTATGTCCGCCTCACAAATTTCTACCATCAGTTCCAGGCCATAGGCAACAATTACAATCAGGTGGTGAGGGCGGTCAAGACCAATTTCGGCGACAAACGTGCGTTTGTCCTGCTTAGAAAACTGGAGAAAGAGACGGTAGAGCTTGTGCTCGTGAGCCGCGAGATAGTGGCTCTCATAAAGGAGTACAGGGAGAAATATCTGGATACCCGTATTCCCTAATGACTATGGTGGCGAAAATAAACAGGGGCGTGTCTCTGTACGGTGCTCTCGCCTACAACTGGCAGAAAGTGGACAACCGGACTGCACGCATCATCTCAGGAAACATGATGATTATGAATGTCGCCGGTTATCCTGAGGAGAGCATGCGGGAAACGATGTTCGCGTTCCATCCGTATCTTATGGCCAACAGGAACACCGACAAACCGGTACTGCACATATCGCTCAATCCGTCGCCCGGTGACAATCTGTCGGAAGGCCAGTTCGCGGCTCTCGCAGGCGAATACATGAGGCGTATGGGCTATGGTGACCAGCCGTATATCGTGTTTCTCCATGAGGATATAGACCGGCGCCATATACATATCGTGTCAACCTGCGTGAATGCGCGGGGTGAGAAGATAGACGACGCCTACGAATGGAACCGCTCGATGCGCGCCTGCCGTGAGCTTGAGCGCAGGTTCGGGTTGCAGCAGGTGTCAGACAAGCGTCGTGAGCTGCTGGAGCCATATTTGAAAAAGGCGGACTATGGCAGCGGTGATGTCAAGCGTCAGGTAGGAAACATCCTCAAGAGCGTGTTCTCTTCATATAGATTTCAGTCTTTCGGCGAGTACAGCGCGCTGCTCTCCTGCTTCAACATTGAGGCGAGGCAGGTCAAGGGCGACCACGACGGCACGCCTTACAATGGGATGGTCTATACTGTGACCGATGACACTGGGCATCCGGTATGCACTCCCATAAAGTCATCATTGCTCGGCAGACGTTTCGGCTATGAGGGTGTGCTGAAACGCGTCGGTTATAATGCCCGTGATTTCAAGGCGGATAAATGGCACCCGAAGATTAAAGACGATGTGGCGCTCGCTAAGCACGGTTGCCGTGGCGACCGCTCTCTCTTTGTAAGTATCCTTGCCTCGCGCGGCATTGATGTTGTGTTCCGGGAGAATGATGACGGACGCATCTACGGCGCGACTTTCATTGACCATAAGAATAAGGAGGTGTATAACGGTTCCCGGCTCGGCAAGGAGTATTCGGCGAACGCGTTCGAGAAACTCTTCAACTCCCCGATGCCCGATGGACAATACACAGGCACGGTATATGGCAACCACCCGGCCGTAGATATTGGCGATGCCATAGAACAGGCTTTCGGGATCCTTTCACTGAATGCCAATGGCCCCGACCCGCAGGAGGAGGCTCTGGCGAACAGCCTGCGCAGGAAGAAAAAGAAGAAACGCCGCTACCGCGGAATACAGTGAGAAAAAAACAGAATTGTACGACTACTTAAATAAATATCATTATGTCACAGGAAGATGACCTCAGAGGATTGGCAAAAGTCATGGAGTTCATGCGCGCCATATCAATTATTTTCGTAGTAATCCACATTTACTGGTACTGCTATCAGGCTGTCGTGGATATCGGTGTCAACATCGGAGTGGTTGACCGCATACTACTGAACTTCCAACGTACCGCAGGGCTGTTCAGGAACCTGCTCATCACAAAGATGTTCGCCATTATCTTTCTTGCCCTGTCATGTCTCGGCACAAGGGGCGTGAAGAATCAGAAGATGACATGGGAGAAGATCTACGGGGCGTTCTTATCCGGTCTGGTGCTTTTCTTCATGAACTGGTGGATGCTCGACCTGCCCCTTTCCCCTATGGTGGATGCTGCTTTGTACACCGTGACACTCACCGCCGGATACATACTGCTGCTCATGGCCGGTGTATGGACGGGCCGGATGTTAAGGCACTATCTCATGGACGATGTGTTCAACACCGCCAACGAGAGTTTCATGCAGGAAACCCGGCTGATGGAGAACGAATATTCGGTGAACCTGCCTACCAGGTTCGTGTACCAGGGGCGCGAATGGGACGGATGGATAAATGTGGTCAATCCTTTCCGCGCGTCGATAGTCCTCGGCACTCCCGGCTCAGGCAAGAGCTACGCGGTGGTCAACAATTACATCAAACAGCAGATTTCCAAAGGGTTCGCGATGTACCTGTATGATTATAAATTTGATGACCTGTCTATTATAGCCTACAACGAGCTGCTTAAGAATCTCGACAAGTATGCGGTGCGTCCGGAGTTCTATGTGATTAATTTTGATGACCCGCGCCGCTCCCACCGGTGCAATCCGATCAATCCGCAGTTCATGGCCGATATCAGCGACGCCTACGAGTCGGCATACACCATACTCTTGAATCTGAACAAGACATGGATACAGAAACAGGGTGATTTCTTCGTGGAGTCGCCGATTATACTGCTGGCGGCGATAATCTGGTATCTCCGTATATATAAGGAGGGCCGTTACTGCACCTTCCCCCATGCCATCGAGTTCCTTAACAAGCCTTATGCCGACATATTCACCATTCTCACATCCTATCCCTCGCTTGAGAACTATCTCTCGCCCTTCATGGACGCATGGAAAGGCGGTGCCCAGGACCAGCTCCAGGGGCAGATAGCCTCGGCGAAAATCCCTCTGTCAAGAATGATCTCGCCTCAGCTCTATTGGGTCATGACGGGTGACGATTTCACGCTCGACCTCAACAATCCGCAGGCTCCGAAAATACTGTGCGTTGGCAACAATCCCGACCGACAGAACATATATTCCGCCGCGTTGGGGCTTTATAACTCACGCATCGTGAAGTTGATAAACAAGAAGGGACAATTGAAGAGTTCCATCATCATTGATGAATTGCCAACGATTTACTTTCGCGGCATCGACAATCTCATAGCCACGGCACGCTCCAACAAGGTGGCGGTATGCCTCGGTTTTCAGGATTTCTCGCAATTGGCGCGCGACTATGGCGACAAGGAGGCCAAGGTCATACAGAACACTGTTGGCAACATATTCAGTGGTCAGGTCGTCGGCGAGACGGCGAAGAGCCTGTCGGAACGCTTCGGCAAGATACTCCAGCAACGGCATTCGCTCTCTATCAACCGACAGGATACGTCAACCTCGATAAACACGCAGCTTGACTCGCTCATTCCTGCATCAAAAATCGCCAATCTGTCGCAGGGAACATTCGTCGGCAGCGTCACTGACAACTTCGGAGAGGAGATTGACCAGAAAATCTTTCACTCGCGCATAATCGTTGACAGCGCAAAGGTGTCGGCCGAGACGCGGGCTTACAGGAAAATCCCCGTCATCAACGATTTTCTCGATGAGAACAGCAACGACATCATGCAGGAGCAGATAGAGCGCAACTACACGCGTATCAAGGAGGATGTTGTGGACATCATCCATGACGAGATGGAGCGCATAAAGAACGACCCGGAGCTATGCCACCTTCTGCCTCCTGAAGAGGAAAATTCCGACGGGAATGACGGTTAGCCGTGCTTTATTCTTTACCGCAAAGGTAGCCACCCGCTTTGCGGACAGTGCAAGGCCGGGCCCTGCGGGTTTCGTGGAAAAATCTTCCGCGTCCCCGTGGGGCTTGCGGTATTTTATCTGAAAGCCTTGCGCTGTCTGATTAATAGGAACTTTACTCCTCCAGCCACTCATCGGACATTCCGAAATCCTTGTCGGCGAACAGGTCGGCCAGACCTGAGATCTGCTTCAGGCGCAGAAGTTCGTCCTTATCCATGCCGATGTTGCGCATTATCCATGCGTCCGACATTCCGGAACGTGTAAGTTCAGCAACGATATTGCTCATAAGCTCCACATTGTGTGTGCCTCTGGCACGGTTATGCCGTATGGTGGAACCCATACGGTTTGACAAATCCTTGTCAATTACAGAAACAGGCAACAACCCTTGTTCCCGCTCATATATCCGCCGGGAAGTCTTCATCACCATATAGCGGTGGAATCCGTCCACAATCTCATATTGGTCGGTGTCCTTCAGATAATAGCAGACACAAGGCATGGTGTAACCGTCCTCCCATATTGAGAGTTCAAGCAGTTTCATCTCAGGTGGTGCGACTATATTGGGATTATAATTATTAGCCACAACCTTCTCTACCGGAACGGCAATCACATTATAAACCGGGCTTTTATATTTTCCCATGACTTATCATTCTATATTTTTTCATCACTCTGTCCCTTAGCTCCCGTTCGCGTTTTGTCAGCGAGAAGCCCATATATTTGCAGGCATGGTCGTTTTTGAGGATGCAGATGCACATACGCTTATAAGTCGGAAGCTCACGAAATTCCGGTATATCTATATCATCCAGATATTCCATCATCACAGGCAGCTTGTCGGTACGGTAGGCCGTAGTGCCGCCAACTTTTATCGGGATATTCCTGTCGCGCAACTTCCGGATGGTTCCCTCTCCGAGACATCCGCCTCGCTCTCTCCAGAACCTTATGCTGACCCGGAGTTTCTCCATATAGTTGTCGCGTATCTCCATCGGAAGCGTGGTAAGGAGAAATTCCATATACTGTTTCCAGGAGAATCCTGCCGGACATTTTATTGATTTCCATCCCATAGCTGATGTGGTCCCATAAATACCTGCAAAATTCACACCGTTGACACGGCTTACCATCCGCCCCCATGTATCCGGGTCGATGGCCTTGTATACGGCAAGTGAAGACAGTGCCTGTGATATGAACGGACTTGCGACACGTTGACGGCCAATCGGGACACCGGCTTGGTAATATAAGTCATAGACCTTGTTGTAATCCCATCCGAACCGACCGTTGGCAACCCATATATCTGCTGTCTTCCAATCATAGATGGGATATGCGTTATATACTTTGCTGTCAATCCGGTGTGTCCACTTCAATGAACCGAAACGGCGGTAGTTCCTGTCGCTGTGGATGGTACGCCATCGGTTGAAACTTTCTTGGGTGCGTATTCCGACAAGACAGCATATTCGCCTGATGTTTTTTTGTCTGCTCAGCCACATTGAGAACAGTTTCTGGAAATCGTAGTCCCACAGGTCGTCATTGAAGAATCCGAAATCATCAGCGGAATAACATCCGGTCGGCATATCGCGCACCCATATATCTTTTCTGGATTCCTCCCACGGACGCCAGTATGACTGGAACATCGAGGTGCACGTCGCGACCTTGAACGGCACGCAGCAATGGTAGACCTCAAGAATGTCGGAATCCTGAGACAGCCGTCGTTTCACATATTCCGTTGTCTGGCTGTACTGAGCCTCATAGTCCATATGGAATACACCGAGCTTTCTGCCGGGCAGATGTCTCCGTATGTAATCCACACAAAGGTTCAGAAGTACTCCGCTGTCCTTTCCTCCGGAAAAAGAGACATATACATAGTCGAAGTTCTCAAATACGGCTTTCAGACGATGCTGCACCGCCTCATAGACATTCAGCCGTCTTATCATCGCGGAGTCACTCCTTTCCTGTTGACTGACTGCATCTTATTGTATTGGGCAAATACAGTGCAGATTATGAATCCATGCGCACGGAAGGCTTCGGTATGACGCTTGTGACAAAGTGCGGTAACAGCCCTGTCTGTGGATGCCAGGACATTGTCTATAAGCCTGTCAAAAACATCTTTATCATCGTCATGGATATAATAATTGTCAACATACAGACCGTTTGCGGTCATTTTTGCCGGCATGAATCCGACCACCTCACCGTCGACAAGGCATATGTACCATGTGTATTGCGTGGAGGTCTTGAACGGATAGTTGTTGTTAAGCCGCAGGACATCGGGATCCATCACCAGACGTGCCACAAGTTCATACAGCCGGTCATCCGTTCCGTGCAGGCTTATGAGTTCCATATTGCAATAGCTTTATAATCAGGTTAAAATTTCATTTCCAGATTATCCAGCAGTTTCGCGCGGACAATCTCATATCCTGTCTGCGGGTCGAAATTCTCATCCGGCCGCAACAATTCTTTGGTATCTCCAAGGAACTCATCATCCTGCATCTTGTCTTCCATATTCAACATGAATTCCTTATATGTCGGTATATGGTCTACCACGAACGCCATGTAGGTACGGTAGCATCTTATGACGTTTTCTATATTCACATCGGTGGTGGTCAGCACCTTGTACAAGTCATAAAGATCCCGTCCTTTCCGCCGTTGGTACAAGGCCCTGAGTTTTGTTCCCACAAGTTCGTCAAGCTGATATGTCAGTACCTCGCAACAGCCGCTGTACCATTTGTTAGCGACACTGAACGGAACCCTGGCCATGGGCAGCACATTGAAGTGTTCCTTGCAGTTTATCTCGACTTTCAAATGTATGGGCATGACAGGAAAGCTTTCTGATTCCAGCCTGAATATAAGCGTGTTGTTGTGTTTCTTCTGTTTTACCTTCGGCTCTCCGAGAAAGGACAATGCCTCCCGGATCCTGTCATAGGTTTCTTTTATTGGTTCCGCTTTAACCTGAACCAGATCGATATCCTCGCTATATCGTGGCTGAGGCGACAGGAACAGCTTATGGAGAGCCGTGCCGCCACGGAACGCAAGGTGGGATGCAAGATATTCATCCTTGTTCAATTCCGTCAGCGCACGGCATATCATAAGGTCTTGCTCGACCTGCTCTGATGCTGTCCATGGAACATGTTCGTTCCATTCCCTTATTGCATATTCCGGTATCATTCGTCTATATCTATTTCCTGATTAATGATTATTTTCCATTTTTCATCCGTTACAAATCCTTCGACAGGCTTGCCGATTTTGAACGGTGTCTTTCTGAACTTCATGCCGGCGGATATCAATCGTCTATATAGGGCGGATGCCTTCTCGTCATATTCAAGTATGCTGTCGAGTATGTACCCCAGACGCTGGAACGTTGTCAACGGTGTGATGGAGAGGAGACCATCATCCATTTTATCGATGTTGATTGCTTCCACCAGCTCATTGAGGACTGTGCATACCCTGTTCAGCCCACCGATTTTTTTCTCATTCTCAATCAAATCCACAGCTGTCAGTTCTGGAGATGAAACATTCACATAGCCGGTCTGTGTCCTGTGCTTGACTATACAGTGTTCCGGTATCGTTTTTTTTGAAATAAATGCTATCGAGACTCCGTTCTTCCGGGTATCCCTTATTGACGGCAATTCAACGGCAACTGAATACGTCTGTGCCCTCTGGTGGGCAGCACCATAAAAAGCCGCCGCATTCAACAATGACACATAATATTTCCGATTGAGAAATTCCATCATCTGATCGATGTAGAATACAGGAGGTATCACGCCTTTCAATGCATATTCCACCGGCATGACCACATAAAAATTTCTCCAGGGGGATATAATCTTTCCTCTGGATATAAGCCGGTGCAGTGACAATCTAAGATAAGCGTCACTCATATCAGGAAACTGCTTCCTGACATCTGCTCTTGTGAAGGTATAATAACCTCTCAATATTCGGCTTTCGGTCCAATCGGACAGGCTTTCTGTTTTCTGTAACATACCAATTATTGCATTGACTTTGCAAAAGTAATCATTTTTTGATAACATACGCAAAATCTCCGCAAATTTATTTTAGTATACCATATGAAATTGACAGGGATACTTATTTACGCCAGAGGGTATGCGATAAAGCAGTTCATGGCCGACATTAGCAACGCATACAAGTCGGCATACAACATGTCCCCACTCATTCCGAAACATAATTTCATAACCGCCTGCGAGCCGTTTCTCAATACAGATATTAGCTCTTTGATTGAAGCTGTCACACTGATTTTTTTCATGGTCGGCAACTTTCGGCAATCGCTCGGCAAGCACGGAAATTTCAATCATGGGTTGATATGTTGATTGAATGAAGTGTTAGTTGTTTATCTGTTTGTTTATCTGTTTGTTTATCTGTTTGTTTATCTGTTGATGTTTTGAGGGTTTATGATCTTGCTTACAATGATATAAATTCAATATAATTCACTAACTTTGTAATTGGATAGGCAGAATACTATCCCTACATTTTGGAAAAACGAAGTGTTATGCGTGTCTTGAACTTGAAAACCTGAGTCATCGGCTTGCAGCTTTGCCTCAGCAAAGAAATGTCCATCCGTACTCGAAGATATGGCATGGCGGCTTTCCTCGCATAGCGAGGGCTGCTGTTGCCACATCTGAGCACAAGGCTTTCTCAGGACCAACAAGTTACGACATGGCATAGGTAGTCCGCGTTTCTGTATTATAATAATCCGCTCAATAGGACTGATGGGCACAAATGAAAAAACAAAATGGAAATGAAATTCTGTCAGAGCTGCGGAATGCCGCTCAATAATGAGAACAAGGGTACTGAGGTTGACGGCAGCATCAATTAGGATTACTGCATCTATTGCTATAAAGATGGCAAATTCGCTCAGGACATGACAATGGAGCAGATGATTGACCACTGCGCCCAATTCACGGATGAGATAAACAAGCAGTCGGGGCAAAATCTGACCCGGGAACAGGCAAAGGAAATGATGCGTCAGTTCTTCCGTTTTGTTTGAAGCCTTGTGGCTTCTCGCGTCCGGGGGATTTTTTCGATACAATCAAGACGGAGGGCACAGGGGGCGTAAGGCAAGTGTGGCAAGTGAAAAAATACGGAATACCCGATTTGGCACAAATCGTGGAAGGCTGCCGGATTTTTTCATGCAGCCAAGCCGGAGGCGGTCGCTTGCCGGCACCACCGCCCGCCGTTACTTCGTAGCGAAAAACCAACGGACGCAGAAGCCGCAAGTAATCAAGGATAAGTTGCCGCCATATTTATAATGCAAATTTATTAGCATATATAGCCTGTATATCTCAAAAATACAGTTACAATCTAACCAACCCAATCAAAAGCATTCATATGATAAATTATAAATGAGCATGCCTCTATCTAAAAAAGCCGGCCGGGGGATTGCTCCTCCGGCCGGTCTGTAATGCTGGCTACGTCGGCTATTTAGTCCAAGTTTTCACTTACACTTGTCATATAAGCCTTGATTATTGTGTTTTCACTTATATTTACAACCTCGCCCGGCTTATAGTATTCATCTGTTATCCCACTGGCCGACATTTGATCAGGATAACCACTGAATTTTATCGCTTTTTCGGAAGCATCACTATGCCACCAACCGTTTAAAACGTGACGATAGTTTAACTCTGTTGGTGTGAGATTAAAGTCATTTTTTTCATTTTCCGCATTCCCATTAGGATCGACGAAAAAGTTACGGATGACAAATTCGTACTCTTCACCGTCTTTTCCTAAACGAGGCTTGGATTCGATATAATAGCGGCTGCCGTTGCTAAATGTATATAAGTTGGCATCATATATCAGGCTGATGGAGTTGTTGGAGGTTATGTTCTCCACAACGTCGAAATCCATCTCTTCCCGATCTTCCTCAGGCTCTTTCCAGACATGATCCCAATCCGTGACCGTAGCGTCGATCTTGACTGATGTCAGGGCGATGTGGAGTACGAAGTTGTAGGACTTGCCCGCGAGGAAATCCCAGTTGAATGTGGTGCTTACCTCACTGGTGATCTGGCTCTTGCCACCGTCAAGATTGACGTCTTCGGTTATCACGTCGAAGTTCACCGTTATCGTGACAAGGGTTTTCGTGCCTTTTTCAGAAGGCATGATCATGAAATAACGGTCGTCGCCGTTAAGCTGCATGATCTCGTTCGCATTCTCAGGGGTCATGGTGCAGGCATCCTCAAGGAAGTCACCGTCTTTTTTGGCAAGAACATACGCCTGGTTGGATTTCTGCATATTTTCCCACTCCCCGGTGCGGAGATTCAGTTCGCCCGATGTACCGAACTCACCGCTTGATAATTTCACGCTGTTGATCACCACCCGGGTTCCCTCTGCAAGGGTTTTCTCGTATTTTCCGGATGCCACACCACCTTCTTGGGGATTCAGTTCATCGACAACGGCAACGCGGCTGAAGCCGACACGCGACATAGCGTGCTTGAATTTGAACTGCACCTGGCCGTCGATATCTTCTTTCGAGATATTTTCCAGGCTGCCGTCGTAGAGAAGGTCAATCATATTCTCCTGTTCCTCAGGCATCACGAACGAGAGCTTGGGGTCGCCCGCGGTGGTGTTGGAGGTCAGGCCGGTGATACCTTCCTTGGCGGTGAAATTCTCGACGTAGGGAGCGTAGCCGAAGAACGAGACTTTGTCCATGATGTTGCTCGGCCAGTACTTCACGGGGGAATAGGTCCAGCTGCCGGTCCATTCCACCTTCTGGTTGTACATGAAGTTGGGGGTGAAGGAACCGGGGACACCTTCATCCAGGTAAGTGTCCTCACCGGTGTAGTAAGCCAACACGCCGAAGCCGGTCTGCTTGAGCGCGTCGAGATCCATCACGGATGAGCGCGACTGGGGTGCGCTGCCGAGGTAGGTGCCGAAGGTGATGGCGTTCTCGTCATAGGCCTGTCCGTCGCCATCTTTGACGAACATTTCCTCTTCCTGTGTGCAGCTGGTTGTCGCGACCGCTGCGATGGCTGCGAAAGCCATCAGAAACTTTTTAGCTTTCATGTTTTCAAATGATTTGTGATTAATTTTTGGTTTTGTTGATTTTGGTTTATATTATTGAATTAAGCTTATTGTCCTATAATTTGGGACTACATGAGCGGAATATTCACATCCTCGTTATCCCAATCCTCTACCCATGCGTCAAATCCCCAGTCGTCATTACCGCCGGGAGGCAGTGGCGGGTCGAGTGTCAGGTCGAGATAGAGGTCAAGGTTGTCGCCCCGGCGTCCCGGCGGTCGTTCTTTCTCTGTTATGAGATGTCCCACGGGAATTTCGTATTTCAGCACGGTCTTTCCGTCGGAAAGCATGGCGTAGAATTCGAGGGTGTTCTCATCGGCCGAGCCGAGATGATTGCCGGGTAGGCCGAAGCAACGTATATCTGCTTTGGCAAGCCCGATATCGGGATTGGCTGATGTGCGTGAGCGCGACCAGTCAGACGCCTCCATCAGATGTGTGACCGTCTCTGTGTTCCTGTTCGGCAAATCGCTTGCCAGCTTCCTGCCCGAGGCAAGCCCGGATATGGCGGCGCGTACTGACCGCAGGTTGCTGATGTTTTCCGTGCGCACCGTCACATGCAGTGTATAGATGATATTCTTGGGGTAGAGAGTGCCTATGACCCTCATGCCGCCGCTGTTCGCGTCAGTCACATGGTCGGTCATGATTGTGTCGACAGCCAGCCATTCGGGTTGCCCGGCTACATAAGCGGAATTGTCCCCCCGGCTTTTATACCATTCTGCGCCGTTATAGGCCGAAGCATACACCTCGGCGGTCTCCACTGCATCGAGCCCCCGGAATGAGATGTAGCTGAACTCGTCCTCGGTCAGGTTGAAAACCGTGGCCCAATGCCGCCCGGGGGTAAGGTATGGTGTGACATGACTGATGTCGTTGTCAATGGCACGCGCGCGTTCTCCCGTCTCGGTATGATGGCAGATCACAGTCATACCGGTCGGAACAGTCTTGCCGTATCCGCTCCAGTCCACATCCAGGCGTATTTGAGACTTTCCGGGGGCGGGTCCGTCGGCCTCCGGATAGAAATGGATGGTGGCGTCGCACGACACAAGAGTCAGGCCGACTGCCATCAACACGCTCTTGAGCAGCCTTACCATCTCATCCACCTCCTTCCTTTTCTGTCGGCGTAGAATTTATAGGATAGCGTGACTCCGGCACGCGTGACACCCCAGTATGTGCCGCCGCTGCGCGACACTTCGACGCCGTTGCGCCCTGTGTTGTGATATTTGATCCACCTGTAGCTGATGTATCCCGCCCCGATCTGCGCCTCGAGCCCCCAGCGGTGAGCCTTGTCGAGATGGAACGAGTAACCATAGCCTATACCCACGCCGAAAGCGGCATGGTTAGGGTCCTGATAGCGGTAATCGCCTCCGGTGCTGATGTTGAAGCCCGCGACTGTGGTGTGCGCGCCGAAATAATGTCCGCTGCCGGCATACTTAGGCCACCAACGCACCTCGGGCTGCACCGCCAACAGGCGGAGGCGCCATCGGTCGGTGATGTCATAGGGCGAGTACCACACCGGCACATCAAGACTCCAGTGCGGCCACAGCTCTACCTCGAAGCCGAGATTGGCACATAAGGCAAAGTCGCCTAACAGATTGGTTTTAAGCGCAAAGAAGTGTTTTCGCGGAGCGGTGCCCGGTACGGAAATGTAAAGCGGCTTTATATCAGGAAAGTCAACGACTGTATTGAGCACCGGAATCTCAGGCATATATGCGTCAATCTGCTGCCGGTATTTCATAAGGCGCGTGTCATAGTCGACAAGAACCGATGCCCGCCGCAGATACGGGAGCACGTTGTCGCGTATAGAATGGTATGGCCGGCCGCCGTAGAGATGTTTCAGCCTTTGTTCTCTTGTATCAGGGCTTAACATTTCCGTCTCATCAAGAAACCGGAGCACAACCTCGGCGTATGGTATGGAGCTGTCTTCCATGAGCATCTTACGCATGCCGTCCCAATCCTCAGGTATGGTCGTTACTGTATATATGCTGTCGGGGAATGTGTAGCGCGACTTAAGTATGGAGATGAACGCTTTTGCGCGCTCTGTCGCCAAGCGGACATTATTATGGTACGGCCCTTCCGGAGATGCCGTGCCCACGACTATGATCCGTTCCACGCTCTTGCGTGGGTCAAGAACCAAGGAGTCTATTTTAGTAAGTATTTTTCCAAGACCAGAATCATTATTGTGGTAAGTACCATCAAATTCAGTCAGATTAACCTTAAAATCAATACGTGCATTTGCCTGGGCGGAAGTGACTGTTGAGTCTTTACCTTGTGCGAGGGCGATACAGACCGAAGGGCTCAGTTGTAATTCTTGGGGGATTAATATTTGTTAATTCCATTTATGCATATACCTTTGCTAGCCTAAAAAGGAA
>PPYE01432800.1_pt1 | contig 47771 bp, 47 predicted proteins | sample 1559881 | NCBI WGS metagenome assembly PPYE01 (sample SAMN08240022, study PRJNA423297) | Human gut metagenome, whole genome shotgun sequencing project.
GGCAGCAAGATCTGTGCCGCCACATTCAGCACCACTTGCCGCTCTTCTTCAGGCAGAAATTCCAGAGATGCCGTAGTCGTTTGGGGATTAGCCAGACGGCTGATCCCGGTCTGTATCCCCAGTTTTGTCTGTTCTTTTCCGGGCGGGAGGGGCAGTTTCTTTACGGGTTTTCCGGCCCGCAATTTTGCCCAATACCCCTGCGGCGGGGTGGGAATATCCAACGATTTGCAGACTTTATGGATGGCAGCATCGGAAACTTTGTATCGTTTCGCCACCTCTGTTACCGGCATGGCCCAAACTTCCTGATACAGTGTTTCCCGATGATATACATTATAGGCTTGTCCAAACTTTTCAATTGTTTCTGGTGGAGTGACGTTCATCTGAGCAGTCTCAACCTCTGGAGGCTTTTGTGGGGGTGTATCCACTGGAGAGGATGCACTGGACGGCTCGGAGGCAGTTTCCTCTTGGAGGGGGAGAACTTGCTCTGTTTTCTTTGCATCTGCGGTACTGGGCAATGTCTCCTGCAGCAGTTCAACGACGGCATCCCCATCCCCAGAGAGAGGCGGCTGTTCCACAGATTTTCCGAAGTTGAGTTTGGTCCAATATCCAGAGGGAGGAACAGGGATTTGGGCCGCCTTGATCTTTGAAAAACCAAATCGCGTTTCATCTCTTCAAATTGGCTGATGATGGTATTCAGGTTCTTTTCAATATTCTGAACCTGCACCTCATTGATTCTGCCATGGTTATAGGCGATCAACCGCTCCGGAATGATGTTGTAACTCCAACTCTCGCTGTATCGGTCCTCCTTTTTGATGGCGAAACCGATTGGAAGAACATTGTTTCTCATACCCAAGGTCACCATCATGGGGGATATGCCGAGATAGTCTGCGGCAATCTTGGCTGTAATTTTCGGCATTGCCCGGATCTCATCGTCCGTATACTTTCCCATACACTTCACCTCCTCTCTCTTGGGGGAATAGCAGTTTCACTTATATTGTGATTATATCATGAAGAGAGGTTATATGATGGAAAAGATTTGAGTTTATTTTCAAACAGAGATTTTAGTTGTAACGCAAAGGAACGTACCACGGTTTTGCCATGGCACGCTCCTCTGCATTACAATTCCAATTGATCCAGCCACTCGTCAAAGGACTTCCTGGAGATCCGGATGGCTGTGCCAATGCGTACACTCTTGAAGTACCCTTTCCTGACTAAGGTATATGCGGATGACCGCCCGATATGGAGGATGGCTGCGATCTCTTCCACCGTGTAAGCGCGGGTCTGGGGCTGCATTTCTTCCTTTTTCTGTTCCATGATTTTACCTCCTGAATATGTCGCCAGATGGGCCATTTTGATGCTGTCTTGCCGGGCAGCAAATCTCTCTTTCTGCTAATTTCTTGCTAATACGACTTTTGAAAAGCGGTTAAAAGCAGGGTGTTAGATGGAAAATTTGCGATTAGGTGTATCCGCCGTACGGCATGATATGAAACGAGAAGAAACTGTAGAGGAAGCCCGGAGCCGCATGGCCTGGATGCCCTTCTTCACCACCCCGGTGGCCTCCCGTTCCCCTCGCTCCAGTAGGTCTTCCAGTTCCAGGGTAGAAGTAAGACTCTCCTCTGCGCCCCGGATCTCCAGGATAGGCAGCTCCACGGGCTGCTCCCCGGAGGCCTTCCGGGTGGCCGAAATCAGAGCGGTGCAAATCTCGTTCCAGATGAGCCGGTAGGCGTAGGTGGAAAAGCAGCCGCCCTTGTCCGTGGCCGCCGCCTTGCACAGGCCAATGCAGCCAATCTGGAACAGGTCCTCCCGGGTGTAGCTGCCGAAATACGTGCCATGGACCTTGTCCGCGATGACTTTCCCCACCAGGCCCATATTCTTCTCCGCCTTGCGCTGCTGTTCCGCTGTCAGTTTCATGATGCTTTCGCACCTCCCTCTCTCCCCAGCATCTCCTTGCAAGCTCGAAGCACTTGCCTGCAGGTGTACTCCCCCAGATAGCCAATATGTGCCTGAGACTGGGGCGCCTGCAGGAAGTTTGCCAGCCAACGGTAAGCCTCCTGTTTGGTCATCCGCCCGCTGGTGTAGAGCTTATCGAAGTAATGGTGGGTCTCCCGGCGGAGGGCACGCAGGTCCCCATTGGCCAGCGTCCCCAGGGGGATAGTCGTCCCCGGCTGCACCCGCACATAGGCGTCACATTCCGGGTAGCGGGAGCATACATAGAGCATGGCTCCGTTTTTGTTGTTCTGGTAGATGCCGTCCGCGCTGCGGTACACCACCGGCGCGCCGCAGTAAGGGCAGCGCATGGGCTTCTTTCGCCTTTTCTTCACAGGATCCACCTCCAAGTTTTTTGAAAAACAAAAAGGCCGGCTGTCCGCTGGAATACGAGAGACAGGGATTTCCTATCTCTTGGGAACAGACGCTTCTGTTCCCTATCCATGCGGCCAACCGGCCAAATACGTTTCAGAGTGAGCTTGCGCTATTGTGGAGGGCAAAGCCTCACGCCTTCGCTGCTCCGTAACAGGTTCCCCATCCGCAGGATGGGTGCTGGCGGAGGGGTACCTTCCTCCGCACCTGAAAGCCTGAGCACAAGCTTCCACTGCGCTATCATACTACCACATTTCCGGCGAGAAAGCAAGGCAGATACAAAAATTTGTTCGATTGCACAAAGCCTGTCCCCGGAAATCGATTCCACAAGGATTTTCCAAAAAAGTGCACAAATGTTCGTCTCAGTGGGGCATGGAGACATGGGTGATCACGCCCCAGATACGGTTTGTTTCGTGATTGATGCCCAGAATGCGAACGGTCACCCGGGCGCCCCGGGGCGGCCTGCCTCGGGGAGGATAACTGCACAGGCAATCCACACCGCCGTCCAAGGCCACAAAGACGCCGGTGGTGTCCACCATGCTGACCGTCCCCACATAGCGGTTGCCCACGGAATACCGGCGCAGAGCTTTCTCATAGGGGTTGGCGGATGCCTGCTTCACCGAAGCTGCCACCTGGATGTGGTCCCGATCCTCCCGGTGAATCTCCAGCAACTTCACCACCACCCGCTGCCCCGGCTGGTAGACAGCAGTGGCGTCCAGCATCCGCTGGTAGCTCAGCTCCCGGAGGGGGATGAAAGTCTCCACACCGAAGAGCTCCACAAAGACGCCTGCCCGGACAACCGCCACCACACGGGCCTCGGCGCAAACGCCTTCGTACAGGAGGTTGTTCCCGTCCCGGCCGGCGCCGGTGTAATACTCCCGGCGCTTGATGGCCATGGCCTCCAGCCGGCTGGCCGCCGCCAAACCGGACTCTTGGTCCACACCTTTCACCACATAGTCCACCTCGGCGCCCATCCGCCGGTTGACCATGCTGAACAGCACCTCGCTTTTCGGCAGGCCATGGAGGTCTTCGGGCGGGTCTACCATCTCCTCTGCGGGGATGATGACCTTGAAGTCCCCGTGGTAGAGGACCGCCATGGAACGGCTGGGGCTGTTCTCCGGCCGCTCCACCCCTTGGATGGTCCCGGAGAGAACCCTGCGGGACTTCATGGACTCCACTAAGTCCAGCAGGGCGTTCTGGTTCTTTTCCGCCTCGGTTTCCGCTTGCAGCTGCGCCCCAATGGCCACCACAGAGGACCGTCGGGCCGCAGTCTGCGTGGCGCGGCTCCTGTGGGCAGATGTCTGCGCAGGGACAGCCGGAGCGGCAGGTTCTTCCATCGCTGGGGCTTGTTCTTTTTGGATGCCCTCCACAGAGCGCTCCTCATCCTCCTGGGGGACAGGGGATTCGTTGCCTTCCATTTCCTGGTTTTCGTACTCTCTCATTTCGTTTGGCATATAGGTCCTCCCGTTCAAAGATTTTTACGCATAAAAAAAGCACCCCGCGATAGGGTGCTTCTCTCCAAGTGCTATGGATTATAGTCTCGCCAAGAATTCTGCCGGTGTAAGTGCAGGAACTTTGCTTTTGGAAAAGTCTTTCACATTGCGGGTGATGAGATACGCCGCACTCACCCGTTCCGCCGTGGCACTCTGTATGGCATCCTCAAAATCCTTCCATTTCATCTCCGCCGCTCGGTTCATGTCGGAAACACTGAAATCCGCGAAGTGAAAAATCAAAGATAAGAGTTTGCACACCTCTTCGATTTTCTCTGGGGCCAGTTCCTTTCGCATCACATAGACCAGATTTGCAAAGGTTAGAGCGGAAACGATGCCTTCCGCCTGGCCCGTCTCGCACAGTTTCCAGACCAGCGATGAATCCTTCACAAAACCAGCGCGGTTTTGCAGGACATCCAGAAGGACGTTGGCGTCAATCAGCAACTTCATACTTTTCCTTCAGCCTTTCTGCTTTCACCTCATCCAAATTCACGTCCTTCTTGAGAATTCCCGTCAGAGAATCCGTAAGATAGGAAACCGCCGCGTCCTTGGGGATGAAACGCCCCACCTCTTTGCCGTTGCGCGTGACAATCACCTCTTGCCCCGCCATGACCAGGCTGAGATACTTTCCAAAGTTGTTTTGCATCTCTGTCGCTGTCGCCGTGGAAATCTCCATGAAAGGCACCTCCTTCTCATTAGCTAATTATAGTATAGTTTGTTTTAGCTATTTCGTCAACATGCATTTTTGGATCCTTCTCTCCATGGGATGGATTAAAACTCCTCCGGCGGCTTGGAAACACCGTACAGCCGCGGCTTTCGTTGCGGTTTTTCTTGTGGGCTCTCCGCTTCCCGAGAGAAAGGAGCCTGCGCCTGGGGAGCATTGGGAAGCCGTTCCGGCCTGTACTCCAACACGCTGCTGCGGATGATCTCCTCAGCCATGGGCAGTTCGGTGTAGTCCACCTTTTCCAACTTCAGCAGGTTGTGGCCGCGAATCACCACCAGCAGCTCCTGGTTGGGCAAGCGCAGCACCTCATCCGGGGTGAGAAGCCGGCGCTTCCCCTGCCCCTGAGTCTGCCGGTATTGGGGAATCACCTGAGCCACCGCCATGGTCTGGCGCACGGTCATGGTGGAGTTCACCTGGATGCTCATGTCCCCGCTGCGGGAGGAGAAATATTCCGCCGTCAAATCGTCGGTACAGCCCAGCATCACTTGCAGGTCGCAGTTGCCCACGATCTCAGCCCACAGGTTGTTGGGGTACCGGTTTTGCAGCTGGCCCAGGCTCTGCACCGCCAGGGTCACGTAGATGGCCCGGCTGCGGACCACCGACAGGGTGCGGGCAAAGTCGGAGCCGTCCGCAGCGCCTCCCAGCTTGCCGATGTTATTGAACTCATCCAAGATGAGGTTCACCGGTACGGGGCAGCGCATTTCCGGGGTGCTGTCGGCGAACCGCGTCAGCTTGATGAACAGGAAAGAGAAAAACAGGGAACTGAGAAAAGCCATGGTAGCTTCCTGGTCGCTGAGCACCACAAAGGTCGCACACTTCCTCTTCCCTGGTGCGGTCAGGTCGATGTCGCTGCGGCGGAGGATGCGAGCCACCGCCTCGTTTTGCAGCACTTGCAGCCGGGTACCCAGGCCCAACACGATGCCGGAACGCACCGTGTCGCTGGCTTGGGAGAACAGCCGGTAGGGGCCACGGGCGGGATGATCCAAGGGGAGCCGCTCGAACAGGGCGGTGAGCTGGGCGGCGCTGTGGCGGATGAGCATTTCATACACCGCGGGGAGGTTCTTCTCTTCCGGACTGCGGGTGGGGTCTAGGTCTACATAGAGGATGAGGGCCTTGAGGAGATTCCCCTCCCCATTGTCCCAAAAGTGGTCGGTTTTCCCAGAGCTGGTGTTGCCGATGATGACGTTGGTGAGCACCTGGGCCAGCAAAGTGTCGCCGCCCAGGTCGGACATACAGTTCCAGGAGTCCCCGTGCTCCGGGTTTACCAGGTTGAAGACTTTTACCTCATACCCGTGGCGACGGAACAGCTCCGCGGTGTCCGCGTACAGCTCCCCTTTGCTGTCCGTGATGATGGCCGACTCCCCACGCTGGATGATGTTGAACAGGGCCGGACGGATGAATCCCCGGGACTTGCCAGTGCCGGAAGCGCCGAACACGGCAATGTGCCGGTTGAGCCGAGTGTCCGCGGGGAGGCACACGGCTTTCCCGTTCCGCTTACCTAAGAGGATCCCATCTGCTTTGGTCAGGGGCTGTACCTCCAGCACGTCTTTCAGTTCCCTCTCGCCCATCCAGGAGGCGGTGCCGTAGGTGCCCTCCTTGCTGACGGTGAAGCCCCGGGGGTCCTGGCCGCTGCCGCCGAACCGGTCGCTCAATTTGAAATAGGCGGTAAGTCCCCCGGCTATCAGCAGTAGCATGCCCATGGCTTTCAGCCCGGAGAGGGTGAAGGCCGCGCCCAGACAATCTGTGACGCCAGGGCTGGGCGGCCGGATCTGCGCCTGCCCGGCTATACCGCCGGCCTGCTGCCAGGCAGAGTAGTTTTCCAGCAGCTGGCCCAGAAGGCCGCCTAGATACAAAAGGGCGGCAAGCCCCAGGAGGACTGCCGCTGCGATGCTTATGATGCGGATGGTCTTTTTCACGATCGCTCCTTATAATAGGTTGAATTTCTCCTAGAATTGCATAGAATAGAACTAGGAGGTGTTTTGGATGAACATTAACACGAAAAACATTGTGTCCATCACCGAGGCAAATCAGAATTTCTCCAAAGTGGCCCGGCTGGTGGATGAAAACGGCGCGGCTGTCATCCTGAAAAATAATGTGCCCCGTTACCTCGTCCTGGAATTCAGCCAGGCGGAACAAGAGCAGAGCAACGACAAGGAAAGCCTGCAGGCTATTTCCCAGCGGCTGATCGCCAAAAACCGCAAGGCTTTCAGGGATATAGCCATCTAAAACCGTATTTTCTCGTATAGCAAGAATTATTCGAATCACAATTCGTTGACATTTATGCATCGTTTTTGGTATAATATACTTGCTACAAAACCGTTACGAACAGATACCGCCAAAGGAGAGTGATTGTATGAATTTCTATTCCGTCAGAGACTTGAGGACAACTCAAAAGGCAATATGGGAAAAGCTGGAACAAGACGGGGAAGTGGTCATCACCAACAATGGAAAGCCCTCTGCCCTATTGTTTGACATTGGCGACGGGGACTTGGAGGAAACCCTGAAGGCGGTCCGTCAAGCCAAAGCTATGATGGCCTTTAACTCCATGCGAGGGAAAGCTGCGGCAAAAGGCTATCTGAGCGAGGAAGAAATCGAGGCGGAAATCGCAGCAGCCCGGCAGGAGGGATAAGGCTTATGCTGGCAGTGATAGATACGAACATCTTGGTCTCGGCACTGTGGTCCAGGAACGGTTCTCCTGCAAAAGTGTTGAGCTTGGTGCTCAACGGAAAGGTTATCCCCTGTATAGATAGCCGGATTATGCATGAGTATCGGGCCGTTTTGTCCCGGCCAAAGTTTGGCTTCACAGGACACGAGATAGATGCTCTCCTGAGCTGGTTTGAAGATTATGGGTTTTCGGTTGTGCCTGAGCCATTGGAGGATGCGTTCATTGATGAAGCTGATAAGAAGTTTTACGAAGTGGCAAAGCATTGTGGGGCCGTTCTTGTCACAGGTAATCTAAAGCATTTTCCATCCGACCCGCAGATTGTCAACGCGGCCACTTTCTTGAAGATGGTTCAAAAATAAGAGCTTCCACTGTACTTTCGTGTAAAAACGCCTGCTTTTCAGCGGGCGTTTTTTGTTGGCGCCTACATGCTTTCCTGCAAAGTTTCCTCTACCGTCTCTATGCGAATTTCCCGAACCCCCACCCGGTCTCCTAAAAACTCCCGCACAAACTCTGCCTGCTGAGGAAAGCACACCACTTCGAACTTCCCGCTGTGGCTCCACAACCCCTCCCGAAAGCGCAGCAGCCGGGCCAGGTCCCCATCCAAATGGGAGAGGATTTTCACCCCATCCACCTGAGCGTCATACTCCATGGTGCCACGGCCGTAGGTACGGGTGGAGGGCTCAAAGAGCAGATCCAGCAGCCTTTCTTGCCAATCTGAGAGGGTGAGAATCCCCAGCAGCCGCGCGCCAAAACCGTCCAGGGGCAGGAAGTGGATGTGAGGGTAGATGCTGTCAAAGCGCAGCTCCGGGTGGCGAGGTTCAGAGGCTTCCAAGGTTTCCATGGCCGTCTCATAGGACTTGCCAAAGAGCAATGCTCCATCCAAGTGGGAGACGCCGCCATTGAGCCGGGCAATCTCCGTCAGACTGTGGAGGGCTTTGAATTCCCCCATACCTTTCCACTTCATGGCGGCGTCCCTGGTGTTGTACACAGCGTAGCATCCGCCGGGGTAGAACAGCGCCCCCACCGCCCGGGTGAACAAGGTTTTCTTCTCCTCCCCGGGAAATGCTTTCTTGATGTCCCGGGCCAGGTAGAGAGCGGGATAATTTGGCGTGACCTTGCGAATCTCCTCCTGCTGAAGCTTGGGCAAGTCATAGGGAAGCACCTCCACCCCAGCGTTGGCGCAGAGAGCCACGGCTTCCGCCACCCGGTGGTTCCTGTCACGGTGGGCGGCGTCACCGGGGAAGTGGTGGTTCCAAAAAGATTCCATGTAATAGCCGTAAGCACGGGGATGGAGCCAGTGGAGCAAGGGGAGCGCCCCTTTGTAGAGCCGCAGGCTTTTCTCTCTGCCTTTTCCATTGGTGACGAAAAGCTTGGTGCGTACCATTTCTCCATGGGAATTCCAGATCATTTCCGGTAAAGATAAGCGCCGAATGAGTTGCTTCAGCACACGTTCATTGCCCAACAAGGGGAGAGAACTAATGGGATATTCTCCTGTCACAGCCAACGTTTGAACCAGTCGAAACGCATAACTAGAAGGTTGCAAAGTAAGCATCTATCATCACCTCCCGCAAAAAAGAAATTTCGACTAGATGCCTGCTCTCTTCGTCGGAATATGTCCTCTCGCTCCCCGGAATAATCCAGATTTCACAGGCGTTTCCGGGGTGTGCAGAGGTATGTTTTTTTCACACTCCATTTGAAAGACATTTTGACATATTCTTTTTTACAGCTAGGGCCGATTTCTCAGAAGCTCCACCCCCTCCTCCGGCATAGATTTTTCCGACAACAGCCATTGGGGGAACTCCGTTTGGGGTACCACATAGATTTCCGTACGCTCCCGGTCGCCTTGGGCGGAGCATTCATACTGGCTGCATGCGGCGGGGTTGTCATCCTCCATGACGTAGAGGGCCACGCAGTCGGCGGCCATGTTGGTCTCGATGTTGTCGTGGTCCCGAAGAACCCGGTCGGGGCGGTCCCGGGCATAGACGTGGCGGAACACCAGCACGCAGGGGCTGATCCGCACGGGAGGCTTCCCCTGGAAGAACCGGCGCAAAGCCGGCAGCAGAAGCATCCGCACAAAGGCGGCGGAACCCCGCTCTTTCTTGGGCAGCAGCATGGGCATCCGCAGGGAGAACCAGCCTTCCCGAGTGAATCCAACCTCCACCGGCGTTTGGCAGTCTATCTGCTGTTCCAGTTCGAAAAACACATGGGGCCGGCCGGTGCAGGTCGGCAAGGCTCTGGCAAGGAGCACTGCCTGCTCACAGGCGTCCGCCAGCTGGGAGGCTGTGTGGTAGGCCACACCTTCATCGTCCAATGCGGCAGCCTGAAGCACTGTCCGCTCCAGGGTTTGCAGCTGCCGGAGGTTGCCCTCCAAGGCCAGAAGAGTGGTTTGGAAGCTAGGCGGTAGCATGGTTTTCCTCCTCCGCGAAAAAGTGGACTTGAGGCTCCTCTTCTCCCTGGAACTCCACTGTGGAGAACAGGCAAGGCGCCAGGGGAAGGGTCAGCTGGCCAGCCATCTGGAGGTTGGGCACAACAAAGATGTACTTCAAATCCTCCTGGGGATGGAGCAGCTTTGCCAGATGCTGCTCCCCCTCGTAGAGCACCACGATCTCGTAGCCGGTGTTCTCCTTGAGGAAGAACAACTGGCTGGGATAGGTGGCGGGATAATGGGCCAGGGGCTCCACACGGTCGATGAATTGCAGCAGAACCCACACCGCCAGGATGACCCGCTGGTCTGGGGTACAATAGGGGTCCAGGCCCAGGTAGTAGCCGTCCCCCACATCGGCGATACGCTGGTCCCGCTTCATGCGGTTCAGCAGCCGTTCCGCGGTGGTTGGGGATTTATCCCGCAGCAGCCGCACCGCCTGGGCCTTGGGCAGCGGCCCGTACTGGGAAAGCCACTTGATTACGTACTGTTCGTCTGTCAAAAGCATGGCGTCACTCCTTTATGCGTTTTCTTTCTGGAATGCGTTTTTCCTGCCGGAACGCGCATGAACTGGTGTCCGGGGCCAGAAATACCGGGATATGCGCACAACTCGCGCAATGCGCATTTGGGATTTTTTGCGTTTTCCGTTGCCGGATGGACAACATTTTATCTTTGTACCTCCTCCACAAGGGCAGCAATTACCAACACCCTGCTGTCCCCGCCCTGGGTATTGCAAGTGGAGAGGGTCAGATAGCCCTCCGCCTGGGGGATGGCGTTCAAGCCGGTTTTCTCCGGCAACATGGCGCGGAAGTTCTTCATCTCGGCGATATCGCTCAAGTCTGTGTAGGCGTACACCGGTGAGCGGGTGTTAGTCTCCAGCGCCGCAAGTACCTGGTAGTGGTATTGGGCGCCGTTCAGTTCCAAGTAGATGTCTTCATGGGTCACCTGGAAGTTAGGTGTGAAATACTGGAGCACCGGCTTGAACATGGAGCCGTCCAGCATGTTGTGGCCGTATACAATAAGGTTCTGTCCCTTTGCCTGGGCCTCATTCCGCCCGTCCAGGAACGGCGTGCCGCCGCTGGCATAACTGTCGTAGAAATCCCGGCGCAGGTAATGCTCTGGGTCGTTGGGTGTCCACACGATGGGGTAATCCACCGACGTGTCTGGGATGGTGAGCCAGCCCACACAGTCGGGGTTTTCACTTTGCAGGGCGGCCAGGTCATGGCGGGGCGGCGCGGTAGTCAAGGTGACCACCGTTTCCTGGGTAGTGGACGATTGTTCGGGAGAATCATTCTCTGCCAAGGACAGGCTGGATTCCGGTTCCTCCAACAAGAAGTCCTCCGCCAAAGTTTGGTAAGTTTGCTTTTGGTGCTGAGAGTCCACAGCGTAGTAGCCCAGCCACAGGCCGCAGGCCACGATGACTACCACCAGCACTACGCTCAACACAATCAATATTTCCTTTTTCATAGTTTTCAAAAGTAGGAGGGGCCGCAAGTGCGGCCCTCCGTCACATTACAATTTGTTTTGCTTTTTCAGAAGAATCAGAGTGATACCCAAGCCGCCCAGGGCCAGGATGAGCAGCGCACCCACCCAAAGAGCTGCCCGGCTGCCGCCGGTCTGGGGCACGGTGGGCGTGGGCTCCTCCGGTTCCGTGGGTTCGTCGGGAGTGTTCGGTTCCTCTGGTTCTTCCGGCTCCTCCGGGCTGGGTTCGTCCACCATGCCCACAAACTGGATTTCCGCAGTTTCCTCCACGGCAAAGGTGATGTCCTCCGCCAGCTGGAAGCCCTCCGGGGCGGCGGTTTCTTTTAGCACATAGCCCTCGCCCACGGGCAGGCCCGTGATGGCGTGGGGGATGTCTGCGCTTTCCCAGGTTTCAATGAGGGTGCCGTCTGGGCCGTACAGCTCCAAGGTAGCCCCGGGCAGTTCTTCTCCAGTTTCGGCGTCCACCTTGGAAATATGGACTACTGTCTGATTGTTGGCGATGGGTTCCAGCTCCACCTCAGCGGCATTGACCTCCACGGCGACAGGTTCTTTCATGGTGAGGTAGCCCGGCAAAGTGGCCAACTCCATCACCTGGAAGGAGCCGTAGGGAGCTTCGAAGCTGAACTCCCCGGACTCATTCGTGGTGGTCACTTCGATGGCGGTTTCTTCGGTGAACTCGGTGGCTTTTGCATCAAATAGGCCGAAGGTGACGCCCTCCAGGGGAGCCTGCTCCGCCCCGGTTTTATGACCGGTAATTTTGCCTCGCAGCAGGGCGTTGTAGAACTCCACAGTGGTGGCTTCCTCGGCAGTTACGGTGACGGTCTGGCCCACTGGAATCTCGTACCGGGTGGTCAACTCAGACTCCTGCTCCGTCACGGTGTACTCGCCGGGGGCCAAGTCTTCGATGTAGATCGTCCCCGCGCCATCGGTGGTGAAGGTTTCGGAATAGCCCTCACCCTCTACTAAGAATGTGAAACCCTCCAGCGCGCCGTCCTCGGAGGTCTTTTGAATCAGCAGACCGCCTTTGGGGTTTATTGCGATAGTCTGGCTTTCATCGTTGATGTCCGCATGGGCGGCAATTTTCACGCCATCGGAATAGAGGGTTTCAAAGACCACGATGGTGGTTCCCGCCAGGGTGCTGGCGTTCAGGGTATAGGTCAGTTCCACGGTGCCAGCGCTTTCTTCAGGGGTGAACTCCACCTCTGCGGTGACTTCAGCGCCATCCACCAGGAGAGGTTCACCAGTGCCCTTGTCCATAAGGACACCGGAAATGGTGTAGGTGTTACCGGAAATGAGGCCGGTGTACTGTACCACATCCACAATGGTGATCTCACCGGTGGGGTCGGCGGTATGCTGGCCGTCCACGGTAGCGGTGGTGCCCAGGGTGGGCTTCTCCGGCTCGGTGATCTCCACGGTCTGTGCTTCGTCGTTAATATCCGTATGGGCGGCAATCTCCACACCGTCAGAGTAGAGTGTTTCAAAGACCACAATGGAAGTGCCAGCCAAAGAGCTGGCATCCAGAGTATAGGTAAGCTCTACGGTTCCATCTGAGGATTCGGGGGTGAACTCCACCTCAGCAGTCACTTGGGCTTGGTCCTCGCCCACCAGCAGGGGTTCCCCGGTGGCCTTGTCCATCAGGATACCGGACACCTTGTAAGTCTCACCGGGAGTCAGGCCGGAATAGGCAACCACGTCAACGATGGTGACTTCCCCGGAGGGAGCTGCCGTGTGCTGGCCGTCCACGGTAGCGGTAGTGCCAATCTTCGGGCCTTCCACAAAGGTGACGGTCTGGCCCTCGTCCTCGATATCCTCATGGCTGGCAATTTCCGTTTCTCCCTGGAAGAGAGTTTCGAAAACTACTAGCGCTTTCCTTTCCAGCCCCGTGGCGTCAAAGGTGAAAAGCACATCAATGGTTCCGTTGGACTTGGCAGGGGTAAACGTAGCTTCCGAAGTTACTTGGGACTGTTCTTCACCCTCCCCAATCAGCAGAGGTTCGCCAGTTTCCTTATCCATCAGAATGCCAACCAACCTGTACTCCTGGCCCACAGTCAGGCCGGAATATTCCACCGTGTCGGTGATGGTAATTTGCTCAGAGGGCTGAGCGGTCTTTTCGCCGTCAATGGTTGCCGTGGTGCCAATGGTGGGCTTGCCAAAGTTCACAGTCTGTCCTTCATCGTTGATGTCCGCATGGGATGCTACCACGTTTTCTCCCTGATACAAGTCCTCGAACACCACCACGGACTTGCCCGCCAGGGCGGAGCCATCGAAGGTATAGGTCAATTCCACAGTTCCCTCCGAGGTAGTGGGCGTGAACTCCAGCTCCGCCGTGATCTGCTGCTCATTGACCAGCAAGGGCTCACCGGTAGACTTGTCCATCAGTACACCAGAGATTTTATAGGTTTCTCCAACCTTCAAATTCTTATAGGAAATAGTGTCGATTAGGGTAACTTCCCCGGCAGGTTCCGCCGTGTGTTCTCCGTCCACCGTGGCAGTAGTGCCAATCTCGGGGATGCCCTCAAACTGGTCGTCGATGGTGCCCAGGTAGATGGTGGTGTTGTTGCGGCTGATGGTGATGTTGGGAACCTTCACCAGCTCGTACCCCTGATTTCCCTCGCAGGGCAGTTCCTCTAAGATGTAGGTATCGAAAGGCAGGGCGCACAGGCCGTCCTGGGTCTCCACCATCCAGCCCTCGGTTGTAAGACCGAACCAGGTGCCGGCGTGGTCATCCCACGCAGCTTCATCCTCTACACCATCATTGCCGTTGGTGTTCTGAGAGTGGGGATTCCACTCCGTCACTGTGCGGACTTCGCCGTTTTCATCGGTGACCACAATGTGAGTTTCACCCGTGGTCTGGCTGGTGAGTTTGAAGGCCACGTTGGCAAACCGGTGCATATTGGATTCTCCGCCCTCGCCAACTTTCACGAACTGGAGGTCGCCGCGAATGACCTGGTTATAGGCAGCGTCGCCGTCTCGAAACTCGACGACCTCCCCGTCTTTGCGAATCTGGAAAGAGCGCACGGTCTGGTCGGTGTGGAGGTAGCCCTCCCCAGGCTTGGATTCCACCATCTGGTAGGTTCCGTAAGGCAAAGCGCGAACCTCCGTCTGGGCGGTTCCATCCACCACCTCGATGGTGGCACACACTTCGCCGGGCTGGTACAGCGCCCCGCCCACATAGACCGGGTTGCGGCTCATGTTGGTGATTTCAAAGAGAGTGCCGTCCAAACTGGCCCCACCCAAGGGAGTGAGCAGGCCGGACTCAAGGTCACGTTTTTCGATGAGCACGCCCCCTCGCACCACTTCGTTCGCCATGGTGAATTCGTAAATCACCCCATCGTCCTCCACCAAAACTACCTGGTCGGGGGCGGTAAGCAGCATACTTTCGTTGGTGGCGCTTTCATGCAAGATGTACTCACCGTAGGGCAGCAGGTCGTCCGCTGTGCTGGCCTTGCCCTGGTCGTCAGTCACCAAAGTCTTAACCACTTCGCCGGGCTGATATTTCTGGCCTTCCACGATAACGGGATTGCGGGAATTGTTGATGATTTGGAACGTGATGCCCTCAAAATCAGCGTCTCCCTGGGGCGTGGAGCCGGTGATGGTGTCCTGTTTCTCTACGCTGAGACCGCCACGCTCCACATCGTTCACGGCGGTAATTGCCACAGAATGGCCGTTCTGGCGTACAGTGACGGTTTCGCCCTGCCAGGTGAGCAACATGCTTTCATTGGTGGCAGATTCCCGTATCTCGTAGGTGCCGTAGGGCAGGACGTCGCTGCCCGTGCTGGCGTGGCCACTTTCATCCGTAGTGATGGTCATTACCACCTCGCCCACAGCGTAAGTCTGGCCGCCCACCACCACGGGGTTGGTGGAACGGTTGATAATCTCGAACTCAATGCCAGCGAAGGAAGAATTTCCCTGGGGCGTTGCCCCCATCTCGCTGTCCTGCTTTTCCAGGTCAATGCCGCCCCGAACAACTTCATTTTCTGCCTCGTACTCTAGCATCTCTCCATCAGAGTCAATGGTGACACTGATTTCCTCATCAAAGGTTTTCAGCATGGACTCGTTGGTGGAAACTTCACGCACAATGTACTCGCCGTAGGGCAAAGCGTTTTCCCCGGTAGTGGCCACGCCCGCCGCGTTGGTGGTAATGGTCATGGCCACCTGGCCGGGCTGGGCAGTGTTGCCGTTCACCACCACAGGGTTCTGGGAGTTATTGACGATCTCGAAAGAAATGCCCTCCAGGTTGGCATCGCCCTGGGGGGTGGTGCCGGTTTCGCTATCCAGCTTCTGGATGGTCAGCCCGCCCCGCTGGACATCTTCCTCTAAATCTGTGACTTCCAGCTCGTACACATCCCCGGTGAGCTGGCTGCCGTCCACGGTGTAAGTGTGTACCTCGGTGTCCAGGCGGTACCCCTCCGGGGCGGTGAGTTCTTTGACCGTCACCGTTCCCAGGGGCAGGCCCTCCAGAGTCCCCAAATTGCCGGAGGCGTCGGAGGTCAGTTCCTCTGTCACGGTTTGTCCACCCTTCTGGTAACTCACCTGGTACACGGCTCCGGCCAGGGTCGCATTGCCCTGGGGCGCGCTGCCGGTCTGGGAGTCCTTTTTCTTCAGCTTGAGGGTCAGGGTGCCCGGCTCGTCCTCCACACTCAGGCTGGTGTCCCCGCCGTTGATGGTGAACGTATAGATTTTCTCGTCCAGCTGGTACCCCTTGGGCGGGGTCACTTCTCTCACCGAGTATGTCCCGTCCCCCAAAGGGGTCGAGAGACTGGCGTGGCCTGCCTCGTCCGTGGTAAAGGTTGCCACCACGCTGCCGGTGGCGGAGGTTCCCTCATACACATTGTAGGTGGCCCCGGCCAGGGAATAAGCCGAATTGCCCTCGGTAATAGAGACGTCCGCCGAGGTCTTGGTAAGGGTGACGGTGTACTCTTTGGGCTGCAAAGGCTCGATCTTGATGAGGATATAGAAGCTGCCCGGTGTCTTAGGGGTGATTTCCGAAATCTGGTTCCCGGAGCTGGGCTCCGTGCCGCTGTGCCACATGACGTCATCATCGCTGGCCTCGCCCCAGAAGAAACCAATGTGATTGTCGGCCCCATCGGCGCCAGGGGAGTTGCTCCACCACATGAGGATGATGTCACCTTTTTCCGCCAAGCCGGAACTCAGAAGCTCCTGCTTGGTGCGGAAAGCGTAGGCGCTGATATTGCCATTTTCAATAAGGTTTTTGTAGTTGGACGCCCCCGCCAGCCAGTCGTAAGGCAGGCCGGAGCCGTACTGGTTCACCGGTGTCCGGTGCATGATTTCCATGGTGGTCTCCGCGTCCAGGCCGGCTTTGCGGAGGACGTAGCTGATAAATCCGGCGCAGTTCATCCCTGCGGCACCGCTGTTGTAGCTCGTATCTCCGTTGGGGGATTGAGCGTCGCCGCCAGCATAGGGGGTGCCCAGGTAGTAGTTGTCGTCCTCGTGGGCCTCCAGTTCCCGGACAATGGCCTGCCGGGTAACACCCACGGAAGTCATATAGCTGGTGCCGCCCTCCACTTCGGATTTCACCGTGTTGAAGGGGTCCTGTGCGTAAAGCACCGGCACATCCCCGGAGCTGTCCGAGATGATGATGGTGTTCTCCGCCGGGGGCGGGGACTCTTCCGATTTCTCTGCCGGAAGTTCTGCCAGCTGGCTCTCTACGGTGCTTTCCGTAGGAGGTTCACTGGAAACCTCGTCGGCAGAAACAGAAAAAGGCAGGGAACTGAAGCACAGCACCACTGCCAATAGCATTGCGAGTATTCTCTTTTTTGTTTTCATAGTCACGTTCTTCCTTTCTTGGAATCAGACGTATAATCGGGCAAACTTGACGGTGATGTTTCCACCTCCTTCTTCTGCGTTTTTTCTATTTTGCGCGCTTTTCCCTCCTTATGCGCTTTCTTTTTCTCCATCAAGAGAGCCTCCAGCTCCGCCCGGTCGGTGGTGATCATCTCCAGCTCGGTTTGCGAAGCCTTGATAACCACCGGTACCTTGTTGGAGTTGGAACAGATTAACGCCTCGCCCCGCTCAAACTGGGTGATGGCGCGCACCTCGCTGCGGGTGAGCTTCAAGGTCTCCTGGACCGTGCGGGCCTCGTCCGGCTCCAGGTTCAAGATGATTTTGTTTTTGGAGTTGTTGATGATGGCCCGGCCGTACTTGCCGTCCTCCAAACCGAAGAAGTCGGACAGGTCCTGGGTGGCTGCCACGGCCGCCCCGCCAAAGCCCCGGATCACCTTGAAAATCTCCAGGCAGAACTCCGCCGCCATGCGGGTGGAGCTGGCGCCTATCAGCTGCCAGATCTCGTCGATGAAGATGGCTTTCCGCTGGGTGCGGTCTGCTTTGATCTGGTCCCACACATAATCCAGGGCGATGAACATGCCCACGGGGAGCAGCTTGCCCTTCAGCTCGCTCAGGTCCAGCACGATATACTTGTTGCTCAAGTCCACGTTGGTCTGCCGGTTGAAGGACTGGGCCGACCCAGTGACAAACCGGCTGACAATGGCTGCCAGACGCTGGGTCATGGGGTTTTCCAGCAGGTGCTTGTGCAGGTCTCCCAGCACAGGCATCCTCTTCATCTTGGGTGGGAACTGAGACTTGTCCTCATACACCGAGTCGTTGTCATGGGTGATGCCGAAGTCCCGGTAGGTCTTGATTAGGGCTTCGTCCAACATCTGCTCCTCCTCATTGGTCATGTCGGGGATGAGCAGGCCGAAGAAGGTCATGAGCTGCTGGATTTTCCGGGCCAGCAGGGAATCCATCTCCCCATAGGCGATTTCGTCGATGAGCTCCATCTCCGGGGAGGTCACATGGCGGATCTCCATGACGTTGATGCAGTGGGGCGAGCCGGGTGCGATCTTGATGAACTCCCCGCCGATGTGGTTGCAGGCCCGGCGGAACTCGTGGCCCTTGATGGGCGCCACAATAAAGCTTTGGATGCCGCGCATCCGCATCCGCAGGGCCAACAGCTGCATGGTAAAGGTCTTCCCCGCCCCGGAGGTGCCCAGAAGCACCAGGTTGGCGTTCTTGTGGACCTTGCTGTTGAACAGGTCCACAATGCACAGGGAGTTGTTGTTCCGGTTGACACCCAGCAGCACCCCGTTGTCGTCCGACATCTCGAAACTGCAGAAGGGGTAGGTGGAAGCCGCCCCGCTGGTGAGCACGTTCCGCCGGGACTTTTTCTCCAAACCAGGGTCTATGGACAGGAAAGGAAGCACCGAGCGAAGGGCAGCCTCCTGCTGGAAATTGCACTCACTCACCTGCATATCCATGGATTTGAGCATGTCCGTCATCTGCCGTTTTCTCCATTGGAGTTCCTCATAGGTCTGGGCGGACACAGTGATGAAAACACTCAAGTAGAACAGATCCTCGTTGTAGTTGGCGATGCCGTTCTTGATGAAATAGCCTGCCTGGATGGAATTGGCCAGCTCCTCGTAGTCGGTGCTGGTGTCCTGCATCCCCTTGAGCTTGGTGCGGTTGAGGCGGATGCGCTGGGCCACCTTGTCGATGGCCCGGCTGCGGTTCTCCCGGAGCAGGTGGATGTCGATGTCGATGCCCTCGCCGGCGTTAATCAGGGCGGACATCCATCCAGCACGCACCCGGCTGGGGTAGCCATTTCCCCGGATGTACAGGATGGAGTAGTACCGCCCGTCCATGATGATGTGATTGTAGTGGGTGAAATCGATGCCCCGGGGCGCCAGGAATTCCACCACGGGGATTTCCGGCACAGGGTCCAGGCCCAAGGTCAGGCCCTGGGCGGCCATGGTGTCCAGCACCACCCGGTCCACTCGGGTTTGAAATGGTTCCTTCACACAGGAGCGGCGGTTGAAGATTTGGTAGAGAATCTCTGCCGTGGCCTCGTCCGGATTCGCGGGCTGCACAATGCCGTTGCCGCACTGGAGGAAGTAGGCCCGGGCGGTCTGCTCCGCCCCCTGGAGGGCGCCGTAGATCTTGGCGTAGTCCCCATCGTCCCGGCCCACCGCTTCATACTGGAAGATGAGAAAGAACCGGCGGGTCAATGCCTCCCGGCTGCCCACATCCTGGATGAGCCGCAAGTAGTCCTCCCCCAGAGCCCGGCACTGGGGATTTTCCTCCCGGGCCAGCTCCTCTTTCACCAGGGCAATGTGCTTATCCGAATCCGCCCGGCGAGTGATGGTCTTAAACTGCAAGCGTACAGGGGATATCTTCAGCCAGCTGGCAAAGCTGGAGATGATGTTGAACTGCTCCTCCGAGGAACGGAGGGCAAAGTTGATGGGCTCAATTTCAAGAATCTTCAGGTAGCGGCCGTCGGTAGTCTCCACCATACCGTTGCGGATGTCCCGAATGGGCAGGAAGGACTGGGCGGATTCCCCTTTAGCCTCCTTTCTTCTTTGCTTTGCGTTTTTCTTTGCCATAGCTGCCTACCCTCCTAAAGTGGAGTTTTCGCCGGTGGGTCCAGAACCGGAGGATTTGCCCCAGGTACTGGAACAGGGAGCCGCCGTCCACCCCCATGAGGGACACCACCCCCAGGGGCAGCAGAGTGACGGTCATGACCACCACCCGGATGGTGCCGGACATGGGAATCCACAGCAGCTCCGGCGCGCCCACCAAAAACAACAGGAACCCGGTCTCCACCGCGTTCCTGGGTTCCACCATGCCCCCCAGCAGCTTGCCGGAATCGGTGTAGTTGGCGGGGATGGCGTAGATGTTGCTAATTTCTTTTTCTTCCAAGGTTGCACCTCCTCTGATGTAGGCAAGAAAAAAGACGCCCTTCATTAGGACGTCCCCTAGGATTGCTTACTTCTCTTGTTCCTTTTTCTCTTTCAAAGCACGCAAAATGTTTTCTACATTTTCCTCTTTTGTGGCTCCCGGATATTGCTGCTCAAACTCCAGCAGGGATTCTTTCGCCAACCGCTCTTGCTCTCGGTAAACCTGATAAAGTTCTCCTGTTTTGCTATCCTCCAAAATTTGCTCCAGTAAGGCTTGTGAGCCCTGCGGAAGCTTTTCCCAGCCACCATAGAGATCTTCCACAGCTTGGGTGATTTGCCCCATGGTCAATGGCTGACCACGGTTTTCCTGTTCCTGCAAAATTCCCACAATATCGGAAATGTCGTTTTTGTACTGCCTTCCTGCCATAAGCTTCATGGCAACTAGATAGGCGCCGGAAATCGTGCGCACTGTCAGCACATGGGAAAAAGTCTTATAATAGGTGGAAAAGGTTGTCAGCTTAGGGGAATAGGAAGAAGTCCTGGTAAAGTCTGCGTTGAGCCAGCCATTGGGAAGCCCCATTTTGTCGCCCACCCGGTTGACAGCGTCCTTCATAGCGGAGGATGCCTGAATAATAGCGTCCACGTCATAAGTGCTGTCTCGAAACCCATAATTTGCCAGAATGGCCGCTCCGCCAATCAAAGTGATCTCTGCCTTCATGGCGGTCCCATTGAGCTTGCGAAATTCTTTTCCCAGCTCCCGTAAGCAATTATCCAAGTTTTCTTTTGTGAAGGTAAAGTCAGATGACATTGCGCACCTCTCGTTCCACAATGTTGTGGCTCATAAATTCCGGGATAGATTCCCGTTCGCTCTGCTGTAGGAGTGCGAGGTTTTTCGTTACTTTCGCCTCCAGCACCAGGCTGGATGGGTAAAGAACCTGTTTCAACTTGGCGCCGCGCAAATCGCTGTATTGTTCGCAGAGGGGCAGCCCATTCACACGGGAAAGGTAGTCTACCATTGCCAGCAGGTATAGCGTCTCCGGATACCACCGCTTTTTGTACAGGCGGCGAATTTCGTCGCTTTCCAAGGTTTGAATGAGAAAGTTAATGTCGCCCATATCCTTCACCAGATGGCACACATTGCTCTTGAATACCTCAAAGGAACTGCGCCTCTCCGCTGTCTTCTCCATCTGATCTTGGAGCAGGCTTTCCATAGAAACGCCCAATGCCTGTGCGATGCGATACACAGTCCCCGCCGCGCACTTTTCCAAACAGGTCTTGCCGCTGCAGATGTCGATAACCGTGGTTTGGGGCACCCCGCTCTTCTTGGAAAGCTGGTATTTTGTCATTTTTTTCTGTGTGAGTAAACTGTTGAGCGTCATAACCATCCCTCCATCATGATTATATCGGTATACCGATATAATGTCAATAGGATGGCCCAGTTCAGCATGGTTATGCTTGGAAAGGTTCATGGCCACAGCATCAAGCCATAGCCGCGAATCACGGAACTGCCCCGGAGGTAGCTCTTATAGTTGCAGGCATCGCTTCCGGAGTTGCCCTCCACAGTGTAGACGCGGGTTTCGTCCACGCCTACCACAATGCCCACATGGTCGGCGTTGCCGGAACCATCCCAGTCGAAGAAGATAGCGTCCCCGGGAGCGATATCGGCGTAGTTTCGGTCTACCCACTGCCCATGGGACTGGAACCAGGTCATGCCTCCTGAGGTGCAGCCGGAAAACCGTGGCTCGGAAAGCCCCACCTGGGCATAGCACCAGGAGACAAAACAGGCACACCACTCCACCCGGCTGGAAAAGCCGTACCAACTCCAATAGGGGTAGCCTCCCACCTGCCCCACCTGGGACAGGGCGATGGCTGCCACCTCTTCCCCGCCTTGGCGGGTACCAGTGCCTCCGCCGATTCCTCCCAACATGGAGCCATACAAAGTCAGCTTCAACGCGGCGGCCATGTTGGTGATAGCCTCTCCACAGGTGATGGTGAAGTCACCGTACATGGCTTCCGGATCCAGCTGGAAGGCTTCCAGAATGGCATCCTGGTTCAGAGGGTGGATGGTGGCAGCCAAGTACGAAACCGTTTGGGTCTGTGGTCTGCTGGAAGAATTTTCCTCGTCCTCAGAGCTTGTATCCTGCTCCACCTGTACCTCGGCTGTCTTCACCTCATAAGTGACGGGGAACAGTTTGTCCGCCAGGTTGGAAAGCTTTCTGAACATATCCTCCTCGCTGGTACCCAGCTGTTCCATGGAAACAGAATAAGCACACAGAACGTAGGCCGCATCATAAGAGGAGTCCCCAGATTGGTCGTCTAAGGCTTCCAGGGAGAGCTCTTGGTCATAGCCGCCCTCAGCGATGAGGACGTTGACCCGCTCCAGAGCCGCCTGGTGGGCCGCCTCCAAAGCGCCCGCCACTACCCCGGACAGCCTTGTCATAGATTGGGACAGGGTGAGGGGATTGGTCATGTCCGCACCATTGAGGCCGAACACCTGATTGGTCACAATGGTGGGCAGGGACGTGAGCAGCACCACAAAAATGAGAACCATCAGGCAAGCGCAAACCAAAACTTTGTACAGGGTGTGGCGCAAAGACCAGGCGGCGGAGAGCACGGCTCCCCAGGGCCCGCCGGCGGCGGTGCCCGCAGCAATCTCGGAAATAGCCTTGCCTCCTTCCACCCCAGCTTTTACCAGAGCAGCGGAGGAATTGGCCACTCCCGCGGCAGTGCCGGAGGCAGCTGATTTCACACCCTCCTTTCCCAGCTCCTTGGCGGCGTTGGCCAAATTTCGGGCAGCTTCGCCCCATTGGTCGCCGCCATCGCCGAATTGCTCTTTATCGGGTTCCGACATTCGGCTTCACCCCCTGTCTACGTATTTACTTTTTCTCTCAGTATGCTATAATCAAGGTACGGTCAGATTCATTCTAGAAATGGTTTTACGTCTATCCGGCTGTATGTCTTTATGCGGAGGTTCCTGATGAAAAGCCAAAATAATCTCTCCTTAAAACAACAATTGCAAATACTGACACAGAAAAGAGCAAGGGCCAAACGAAACGGTCAGCCTACCCCAAAACTGGACGCCAAAATCGAAAAATTGAAGGGTGAAATGCAAAGCACCTTGAAATTGGCGCCTGCTTCAACACCTTCGGATAGTAAATTTACCAATTTCAAGAAGGTTAGCAAATCACCGATGCAAGGCGGATCTTTTACCCCAAAGTAATCAGCAGTACAAAACCATGCGGGACTCTTATCAAAGGAGTCCCGCTTTGTTATCACCTCCCCTTCTTCCGCGGGGGCTTGGGAGGTTTCTCCGGCCGCCGCTGGGGTTTCTGATACAAGGTGGGCGTGGCCTTGTACCGCACGGTTTCCACGTTGGTAGTCTTCAGCTTGCCTTCCTCGTAGACGGCCTTGCCGTCCAGATATACAGGCTTGCGCTCCACCGCGGGCTCTCCGTGGATAGCGTACCACTGCTGGCCCTGGGAGTCCTCGTAGACCTTGTAATCCCCCCGTGGGGCGGCGTACCGGGTGGTGTCGAAGAACCGGGTGCCGGAACCATCGGTATGGCGGACTTCAAAGTGTCCATCCTCCTTGTGGCTGCCATCCACCGTGGTGACCTGCTGCTCAAAGCCGGGCATAAAGTTTTGGAAAGAAGCCCGGTTGTAGGCCAAGGCCTGCTCGCCCGTCTCGAAGTCCGGGGCTTGGGCAGGGGGCTCCATCTGGTACCACTCCACCCCATTGGCGGCCTGTACCACACTGTGGGGCGCGTCCGGTTCCTCATAGAAGGCGCTGTTGTACCAGAGGGCGCTGCCATTTTCGCCGGTGGCTTCCAAGACGCCCTGCTCCACAGTCCGAAGGCTGGTCCCCTCCTCCACATTGGGGAAGGTGTCCCGCACCTGGGATTCCTCCAAGGCGCTGCCGGAAAACTCCGGCACATCGTAGAAGGCGGCGCTGCCCTCCCCGGAGGCCACCTGATACCAGGTGCTGCCGTCCGCGGCGGTCACCACAGAGTAGGGACCCTCCGGCGCGTCATACTGGCTGGCGCTGTAATAGTCCACCTGAGCGGGGCCTTGGCTTTGATACCAGGCAGCTCCTTCCCCTGATACTCCCTCTGTGGGAACACCCTCGGACTTGGCCTCCGCCGCTTTGCTTGTGGCCACTGTGTGAATATGTCCTCCGGTGATCTGGGTTCCTGCCAGGGAGTAGTTGGTCAGCTGGGGCATGAAGTTTTGCAGGCTCCGGTCGGCAATGTCCCCGGCGATAGCGCCGGACACAGCCTCCGGGCGGCTGGCCACGGAGGAGATGGACTCCCCGGTGAGCACCGCCCCGTTTCGGGCGGCGATGCCCCCAAATGCCCGGCCCACAAAGCCTACGCTGCCGCCCAAGCCCATGCGGGAACCGCCCTCCACCACCGCGTCCCGGACGTAGGAGTTGCCTTTGAACTTGCTGGCAAACCCTGCCGAGAAGGAACTGGCGGCAGCTCCCGCGCCGGTGGCTGCGGAACTGGCCGCAGCCCCTCCGGAACGGAACACACTGCCGGCGCTTTTGGCCCCGCCTCCCAAGCCGCTGAGCACCCGAGCCGCCATGACCATCTCCATGGCCATGCTGGAACCGGTCTGGGCCACGTTCAGACCCATGGCCGCCAGATAGCTGTCGAACTTCTGGGCGGTCTTGAGAAAAGCCAGGGCGCAGAACAACCAGAGGAACACCGAACCGCCCCCACTGGCCAACGCCCCGCCGTTGCCGATGAACTGGCCCACCGAGCTGTCAAAAGCCCGGAGGAACCACACGTTGAGCACCAGCAGCAACAGCTGGGAACCCACCATCCGGCACCAGGACTTGAACACCTGGCTGGTGGCCTTGGAGCCGCCCATGGCGTAGGCCAAGGGGCTGGTGTAGCACAGCACCCCCACCACAATATAGCGCTCCACGCACTCTAAGAGGAGCTTGAAGTAGTTCCAGCCCAGGGCGATGAGCAAAATGAGAATGAGGATGGGCCCCACAACGGACACCGTGGAGACGATGGTGGTCAGGCCGTTTTTCAGGGCTTCCTCAATGCCCGCGAAAGTGAAGTCCTCCGCCTCCATGGACACCTCCATGAGAGCGGTGTAGGGCGCCCGGGCAATGTCCAGCACAATGGTGAAGATGGGCCGGGCGGCTCCCACCAGCAGGGCGAACAGAGCGCTGCGCAGCAGGAGCTGCCAGGGGTTCTCCGCCTCGGTGATGGGGCCGCCGAACACCCGGAACAGCTGCCACACAGTGATGAGGAACAGCACTGCCCAGGCCATGTACTGCATCACCTCAAAAGCCTTGGTTACAAAGGGGAAGTACCCTTCCATGGCGTCCATGTCCGTGCCCAGGGCATCGAGAAACACCCGGGACACCGCGTCCATCAGTTCGGAAGCGATGCTGGAAACCCAGGTGACAATGCCCTCAAAAATCCAGTCGAGCATTCCTCACCTCCTTTAGCCGCCGGTGTACTGGCCACCGGCGATCAAGGGCTGCAGGTAGGCCACAATGAATCCCAAGGTATTCAGGACAATCCAGGTGACCACAATGCGCTTGAGCCAGCTGGTGGCCTCATCCACAGCCCGCTGGTTCCGGGACACCATGCGGACGATGAGGGCAATGGCTGCCACCGTCACCGCCACGATGGTGCTGATGGCCACCACCTGGCCGTAGATGTCCTGCATGATGCTGGAAAACCGGTCCCAGATGGTCTCTGCCAGCACCGGCCTTACCGACAGCATCAGCCCGCAGCCCACGGCCACCAAGGACCAGTAGGCTGTCCGCAGCCGGTTGGAAAGTGTTTCCCTCTCCATGTTCTCTACCTCCATTTCGATTTTGGACAGCAAAAAGACCGCCCTCAGATTCCTCTGAAGAGCGGCCTTTCCGCTTGTCCCAATTTGGTACGATACCAGTGTAGCACGTTTCCCTTTCCTTGTCATCGGCGGGGAGTGCGCCATTTTTTTGCCATTTTGTGGGCGGGATGTTCCTTCATTTCAAATTTCAGTTTTTTAAACTCCCAATGGGCACCACATACACACCATCATGCCTTCGGTATGCGTAATCTCCGGTGCCAGTCAGTACCATGAGAAAAGATGGGGCATGCATCTTATCGGTATCAATTTTCGCAGCCATGGATTTGAGGCTTCGCACGCCTTCTTCAATGAGTGTATCACCGCCAAGTTTCATTTCAATGAGGCCGTATTTCCCATTTCGGAGGTGTATCACCGCATCACACTCTTGCCCATCTTTATCCCGATAATGATATACTTCTCCGTTTAGAGCATCCGCAAACACACGCAGGTCCCTGACGCAAAGTGTTTCAAAAAGAAATCCAAATGTGTGAAGGTCATTCACTAAGTCATTTGGGCCAATCCCCAAAGCAGCTGCAGCGATAGAAGGGTCAATATAGTAGCGAGTGTCAGAAGAGCGAATTGCAGTCTTAGAGCGCAGGTTAGGATTCCATGCAGGCATATCTTCCACAACAAAGATTTTTCTGAGCGCATTGACATACGAAGCTACTGTTTCTTCACTGATCGGGGTCTCATCGTTTGCGGCAATATCCTGCGCAATCACGGTATTTGGAACTTGTCCTCCCTGATTTCGTGCATAAGAACGCATGAGTCGACGAACCCTTTCCGGGTTTTTTTGTACATTATCTGCCCGATTAATATCCGCGTGTACAACGGCATCGTAATAATCCATTGCCTGATCTAAGGCAATTTCATCGCGCATATCCACCGATTGAGGCCATCCACCTCTGCAAACAAGAAATGCCAAACGGTCTATACTCAAGTTCGATTCCCCATCAATTTCCGTTTTCCCTGTAAACAGTTCGCTTAAACTGACATCCCCAGTTGAGTCCCCTGACTCATACAGGCTCATTGGCCTCATTGTTAGCCAAGTAAACCGACCAGTACCCGAATGGGTTATTTCCCTGGTATCAACAGGGACGGCAGAACCGGTAAGAATAAACTGGCCAAGTTCGCCACGATGGTCTACTTCAAAGCGAATGGCATCCCACAGTTTCGGAGCAAGCTGCCATTCGTCGATCAATCGTGGAACTGCGCCGTTTAATAGGCGCCTTGGATTTAGTTCCGACATGGTGATATTTTGTTCTTTCCTTTCTGGGTCATCCATATACAAAACACTAGCAGAAAATTGTTCTGCAGTTGTGGTTTTACCACACCACTTAGGTCCCTCAATTAAAACGGCGCCTTTTCCTTCCAGTTTTCGCTTCAGTATTTCATCAGCAACTCTTTTCCTATATTTCTTCACGCAGGATGCCTCCTCTCCTCTGATACTGCCTATATTATGCGCTAAACCATTCAAAAAAGCAACGTTTTTCCGATGATTGGCGAAATATTTTTCCGACGATTGGCGTGATTTTATTCCGCTTATTGTACCAGTCAAGGAAAGTAGTCATGAGTCCAACACTTCCACCAGCCCCACAAGTCTTCCCAGCTCCTCCTCCGGCACCGACCACAGCCGGATGGAGATGGCTTCCTCCCGCAGCCGGTAATACTGCCGGGAGGACAAGTCCAAGCAAACATCCAGTACACTTACGTTTCCAACAGGAAATCCACTATATTTTTCTGCCGGATGCCGCCCCGGTTGATGCGCAGCAGCGTGTCGGTAGACAATACCAGTTTTTCATAGTTGTCCGAAATCCCCTCTAAGGGGCCGAATTCACGCTCTGTGTTTTCCGGGGTGAGTACATAGCACACCTGAATGTAAAGTCGCTCGTCTGCCCGGCTTGCTACAAAGTCCACTTCTGCCACATCTTGCTTTCCGATATGAACCGTCCAGCCACGGCGAAGAAGCTCCAAATACACAATGTTTTCCAGAACCCCAGCAATATCGTTGTCACGGTATCCGATGACTGCATGGCGCAAACCAAGGTCAGAGAGATAATACCTCTCCTGCGTTTCCAAAATACGTTTCCCTTTGATGTCAAAGCGCACCGCTTTATGAATGAGAAAAGCGCTCTCCAAAGCTCGCAGATAATTGTACACTGTTTCGGCACTCAGCTTCCGGCCTTGGTTTTTCAAAAAATCCGTGATGGTTTTTGCGGAAAAAGTGTTCCCAATATTGTCCATAAGATAGGCAATCACACTTTCCAACAGCGCGGTGTCCCGAATCTTATTCCGTGCGATCACATCTTTCAGCAGCACTGAGTTGTAAATGTCATGAAGATACTGCATAACACGGGTTTCTTCCCATTTCATCTGATGAATCCCAGGAAGACCTCCAAACCGCAGGAAATTGGCAAATTGCTCCTGCTGGGACAGGGAGGCCTCCTCTGGATTCTCCGCGGCAAAATCCAAATATTCCCGGAAATCCAGGGGATATACACGAATCTCCACATAGCGGCCCGCCAGCAATGTAGCTAGTTCTCCAGACAGAAGCTTTGCGTTAGACCCGGTCACATAGATGTCACAGTCAAGGTCTACTCGAAGGGAGTTGATGACTTGCTCCCAAGAGTCCACCTCTTGGATTTCGTCTAAGAGGATATAGACCTTCCCCTGCGCACGATCCGCCCGCTTACAGACCTCTTGATAAAGTGCTCGGTAGTCCTTAAATGCTTCATATCGAAGGGACTCAAAATTCATGGAGATGATGTTCTGCTCCTGGACGCCCCGGCGGCGGAGTTCTTCCCGAGTCAGTTCCAAAAGCGCGCTCTTTCCGCAGCGTCGCATTCCCGTGATAATTTTCACCACAGGTTTATCCATGAAATCCCGAATTTCCTGCATATATCGTTCCCGCTGAATCATGGTAGCTCACCTCACAATTTTTCTCTTATTATAGAAAAGTCGGAAGAAAAATTCAAGAGTTTCTCTTACAAAAGAAATTTTTCAGAATTTGTCGCAAAAATTTCTTTCATGATGTAATTTATAAAGGGTGGATTACACCACCGAAAATTACATCATGACTGCGGCTCATTTGTGGCGAATCAAAAGACAGTTGTGATGAAGGAGGGATGCCCTCACACCTACTCGCACCTGCCAACCACACATTCCCACAAAGGAGGTCACTATAGAACTGACCTACACGCAATATGGGGACTACCTGATCCCCGACCTCGTCCTAAAAGACACAACGGAATATCACATCGGCAAATATGGACGGATGCGACACGCCTATCTAAAGGAGTATCGTCCGGCCATTTACAGCACATTGCTGCTCACGGAAAAACTCTTTCCCCATTTGGCGGAGATTGACGCTGCCTGCAAAAACCGGCTGGACATCATTGAGACTGCCATGATGCGCCAGGAAGGCGTGACCGAAGCACTGAAAGCCGCCGATCAGATGGAGTGGGTGCGTCGGATGAACAGCATCCACAGCCGGGCAGAAGAAATCGTCTTGCATGAACTTGTTTACACGGAATAAGCAGCAATGCCCTCACAGCAAGCCTTGTCAGCTTGCCGCGAGGGCGTTTTGCTTTATTTGTGCAGTTTCCAGTATCCTTTGCGGTCGGAACCGATACGCTCAATCAGACCTGCTTCTTTCAGCTTTTTCAGTCGGGCAGCTACCGTTTTCCTGCTGACACCCAATCGTTCGGCCAGCTGCGGCATGGTATAGCCGGGGTCTTCCGCCAGCAAGGACAAAACCGTCTGTTCCTTATCAGTCACTTCATCAGTCACCTTTACAGTCACCCGTTCAGTCACCCGGATAACCCGATCCTCCGGCGCGGTGAATTTTATCATAATGTCACCGGGATTGATGGTATATTCCGGCTGTGGTACGCCGTCCTTTTCACAAGCAGAGCAGATTTTCTCAATGCCACGTCCCCAGCTCTCAATAAAGCCCGCCAGATAGAACACATGGGCAATGTTGGGGTTGTAGGGGCTGGAAGCGTGCTTGTTCATCAGGTTTTCCAGCGTCCAGTTTTCCGGCAGAGGGCGCGTAGATGAGGTAGTTTGTTGTGGTGTCCTGCCGTTCCAGAAAAAGCTTGGTGGCAAACTGGTTGTCAGCCTGCAAAAAGTAGACCTTGGCATTTTCAAGCTCCACATTCTGCATATCCTCCACAAATTCGCCGTTGTCATCGTACCAAAAGACGAGTTTACGGGTGTCGCCGGTAAACTCCGCATTCAGACGGTCTATGATTTGTTTGATGTTCATTTCTGCCATGCCGCTTACTCCTTTTGGCCTGTGACTACCCACGAGCCGTTTCGATTGGTTCCTTCACGCCGCAGCTTACCGCTCTTTTGAAGGCTGCGCATGATGCGCTTGACAGTGGAAAGAGATGCCTCCACTTCTTTCGCAATCGCCCCTTGTGTTGCTTGCGGATTTTTCAGGATGATGCTCAGGATCGCTTCTTCATTGGTGTCATTGGGTTCAACTTTGGTGTCATTGGTGTCACGCTCTTTGGGGTCAATGACACCATTCTGATCGATAGCCGCCTTTTTCCGATAAAGGTTGATGCGGAAATCGCTGCCCATGTCGATCAGCTCCGGCTCACGAAGGCCATATTCCTTTGCTTCCCGGAACATTTTCGGAATACCGCTGCCCCATGCCTCCACGATGTTCATGTAGGAAAAGGCGGCTGCAATCCCACGGTTGCGGATCTTCGAGAGGCCGGACTTCATCTTCTCAATCGTGATTTCGCTGTCCAGCATACCGGGGGAGGTGACCTCCAGCCGGTCGTCAAAGAGCGCTACTTGGATTTTACCCGGTGTCAGGTAGCTGCGATGGCAGACGGCATTCGAGATCATCTCGCGGATGGTCTTGACCGGCAACTCATAGTAATCCTGACGGGCGATGCCTTCGATGCGGGAGCCGAGGTCGATGTGCTGCAACACGAAGTTGTAGGCACCTCGCCCGGCCAATTCTCTCCCCTACCCCACCTGTTGCGCAGCCCGTTCGCCTGTGGTATCATCATCTCTAGAAAGAAACACGAAAAGGGGTGGACCACTGTGCCAATGAATCAAAGAGAAAGAGAACAGTTCTATCTCTCCCAGGCCAGAGAATTGGGCCAGCAGCTAGGTGACTCTCCAGAGCTGGCTCAGTTGTGTCGTGCGGCGTATGAGGACTACCGTCAGGGTTTGCTCTCCGGAACCGCCTACGATAAAATCCAAGCTCTTTGCGCCGATCTTGCCCATCCCCACTGACCGCCGAAAGGAAGAAATCCTATGCCGTTTCAAATTATCCGCGGAGATATCACAAAGCTACATGTGGACGCCATTGTCAATGCGGCCAACAACAGCCTGCTGGGAGGCGGTGGCGTAGACGGAGCCATCCACCGAGCTGCCGGTCCGGAACTTTTAGCCCAGTGCCGTACCCTGGGAGGTTGTGAAACAGGCCAAGCCAAACTCACCCTTGGCTACCTTCTACCCGCCAAGTATGTGATTCACACAGTGGGGCCCATCTGGCGAGGAGGCAATCACGGAGAGCGGCAGCTGCTCATCGCCTGCTATCGAAGCTCTCTGGAGCTGGCTGTGGCTCATCACTGCAAGAGCGTTGCCTTTCCCCTAATCTCCTCCGGAGTCTACGGCTACCCCAAGGACCAGGCACTGAAGGTGGCGGTGGAAACCATCGAGGACTTTCTGCTGGAGCACGACATGGAGGTCACCCTGGTGATCTTTGACCAGGAAACCTGGTATTTGGCCAAGGAAAAATTTGGAGAATTGATGGACACGATTCACATAGGAAAGGAAACTTACTATGACCAATGAAAAAGTCTTTCAAATGAAACTGAAAAAGATATACCCTCTTCTGGTGGCCAAAGCAGAGAAAAAAGGCCGTACCCGGTCGGAGGTGGATCAGGTCACCTGCTGGCTCACTGGGTACAGTCAGGAAGAGTTGAACCCTTTGGTGGAAAGCGGCATCACCTACGGAGATTTCTTCCGAAATGCCCCTGCTCCCAACCCAAACCGGAAGTTGATCACCGGATCCATCTGCGGAGTAAAGGTAGAGACCATTGAAGACCCGCTGATGCAGGAAATCCGTTACCTGGACAAGCTGGTGGATGAGTTGGCCAAGGGCAAGGCCATGGAAAAGGTGTTGCGAAAATAAGACAGTCTAAAAGGGATGGGACGAGGTTGTCTCATCCCTTTTTCTATGTCCTTGGCCAGCCTGGGACAGGAAACATAACCTTCCCTGACCCAACCAAGATGCGCAATCATTTCTCAGAAAATGCCATTTTCTTTCTTGACATTTTCAAATAAGACTTTATAATTCAACTGGTAGTACCAGTTGAAAGAAGGAACGCTTGTGAAATTTATCAAACAGTTCAGCATTATTTTACTCATCACATTTTTGGGAGAACTGCTCCATATACTCATTCCGCTGCCCATTCCGGCCAGTGTGTATGGTTTGGTGTTGATGTTGATTGCGCTGCGATCCGGTCTCGTGAAAGTAGAGCACGTCAAAGAGACCGCTGTTTTCCTGATTGAAATTATGCCGGTCATGTTTATTCCGGCGGGGGCAGGACTTTTGGAATCCTGGGGCGTGTTACAGCCCATTTGGCTGCCGGTATGTATCATTACCGTTGCCACCACCGTGATCGTCATGGCTGTGACTGGTCGCGTGACACAGGCAATTATCCGGGCTGAGAAAAAGAAAAAGGAAGGAAAGCAGGCGTAAAAGTGTTTACAAATTCTCTATTTTTTGGTGCGGCAATCAGTTTATTGGCCTATGAAGTTGGTCTTTTATTGCGGAAAAAGTTTAAAAAGGCAATTTTTAACCCCCTGCTGATCGGCATTCTGTGCGTCATTGGGGTGTTGTCCATTTTCCATATCGAGTATGACAGCTACAACGTGGGCGGTCAATATATCAGTTACCTGTTAACGCCAGCCACAGTTTGTCTGGCTGTTCCGCTCTATGAACAGCTTTCCCTTTTAAAGAAGAATCTTGTGGCCGTGGCAGCAGGCATTGTCTCCGGTGTGTTGGCAAGTATGGTCAGCGTGCTGCTTTTGTGCAAACTTTTCCAGCTTTCCCACGAAGAGTATGTGACACTGCTGCCCAAATCCATCACCACTGCTATCGGCATGGGGGTATCGGAAGAACTGGGCGGAATTGTGACTATCACCGTTGCGGTCATTATTATTACCGGTGTGCTGGGCAGCGTCATTGGGGAAATCGTTTGCAAGCTGTTCCGGATTCAAGAACCCATTGCCAAAGGTCTGGCGCTGGGTACCGCGGCACATGCCATCGGAACCTCCAAAGCCATGGAGATGGGTCCAGTTGAGGGAGCAATGAGCAGTCTGGCCATTGCAGTCGCCGGTCTTTTGACTGTGGTCAGCGCCTCTGTATTTGCGCAATTTATGTGATTGAAATGAGGGATCGCATGATGGAGAACTTTATTATTACCATTGGCAGACAGGCCGGCAGCGGCGGACGGGAAATCGGCATGCGTCTGGCTCAACGGCTTGGGATTCCCTACTATGGGCGGCAAGAACTGATGGAGATCGCAAAAGGAACGCCGGATTACGAAGAGGTCCAGTCCTTTTACGAAGAACAGCCAGTGGACGACTTGCTGTACGCCATTGCAACCAGCAATGTAGAAGAAGATCTGGGACACATCCCCTTCCGGAGGATCCGGCAGCTGTGCAGCAAAACCTCCTGTGTTTTGATCGGCCGCTGCGGCGGTCACATCTTCCGGGGAGAAAAGCGGGCAGTCAGTATTTTTCTCCACGCTGATGAGAACATTCGGGCCCAGCGGACAATGCAGGACTACGGTCTGTCGCTGAAAAAAGCCATGGAACGAAACCAGCAAACAGACAGTGACCGCGCGGCTTTTCACAGATACTACACTCGAGAGGAATGGGGAGCCTCAGCTGACTACGACCTCTGCCTGGACAGCGGGATCTTAGGGGTAGAAGGTACCGTAGAGGTGATTCTAGCCTACCTAAAGATCCGGAGCATCGTCCAATAACGATGGGCAGGTGAGATTGTGGAAACTGAATACCCAAAGGAAAAAGCCTACGTCACGGTTATAGCGTACATCAAGCAACTGGTGCAAGACGGACAACTGGCATTTGGCGGCAAACTGCCCTCTGAACGAGAAATGATGGCAACTCTGGGACTGGGACGCAACTCTATCCGGGAGGCGCTGCGCACCCTAGAAAACATGGGATTGATCTCCTGTGTCCATGGCAAGGGAAACTTTCTGGTCAACCAGATCGGCGAGAGTTTCAGCAGTGTTTTTTCCATGCTGCTGTTTTTAAAACAGAGCAACTTCGATGAGGTACAGCAGCTTCGTCGAGGACTGGAAATGCAATCCTTACTCTTGGCTATCCAAACGGCAGATTGCACCACAGCCGCAGCCCAGGCCCAATGGCGTCAGACTCTGGAACCCCTAGGCAAACTGGTGGAAAGCATGCGACAAGCCACCGGCCACAAGCGGGTCACACTGGATTCCGCTTTTCACGAAGCGCTCATCCAGTGCAGCGCAAACCGGCTTTTTGCGGTCCTGCAAAAAGCCGTCTCCAGTCTCTGCGAGGCAGCCATTGAAAATGTTTTGACCGCCGCCACTGATGCCCAATGGCAAACACTGGTGGACTGCCACGAAACCATTTACCAATCCTTACTCAACCGGGATGCACAGGCCGGCATGGCTGCCATCGATCAGCACTATACCCAGCCTTTTTCAGACAGCCTGAACACTCCTCTATGACAGCGATGATTACAAGGGAACAACCGGCGGTCTTGAGGTTGTCATGCGCAGCATCATCTATGCGGCGTACAGCAAGGATCTCTCGGAAAGCAAATCGCTGCATTTTTCAGGCCAAAATCAAAATTTCTTCCGAGAATAATGACTTCATTTTTGTAGAAAGAAATTGTGTGAATCTCACCCTGCATTTTCCCATATACCCACCATTTCACACTTCTTCACATCCCCAAAGCCTCCACCAACCCCACAAGCCTACCCAGCTCTTCCTCCGGCACCGACCACAGGCGGATGGACAGGATGGAGATAGCTTCCTCCCGCAGCCGGTAATACTGCCGGGACGACAAATCCAGCCGGAACAGCAGGTCGGTGTGGCTCAGCTTCTCCGGGACAATGTAGGTGAGGTAAATCAGCTCGTACAGCCGGGGGCCGTTGCCGGGCTTTTTCTTCAGGACGGTCAGCGCTTCGTTGATCCGGTCCAGCAGCAGCCGGGACTTTCGCAGGCTTTCCACCCGGGATTCCAGCTTCCGGTTGCCCATGCCGGCTTCCGCGTCCATCCGGTCCAGCAAAGTGTCCAGCTTACCAAAAGGCTCCTCCAACTCCTGGGCCACTGCTTCCGGAAAACACTCCAGCGCCCAGGCGATGTCCCTGTAGTGGGAAAGCAGCACCTGGGTGTTGTGATAGAGCTTTTGCAGCCGTTCCTGCTGGGCTTTCCGGCGTTCCTCATCCGGAATGGAATCGTCTCCTAAAAGGCCCTGGGCGGTCAGCAAGGCAAGCAAAGCCTGGGATTGGGTCATAGAGTTCTGGGAGTTTTTCTTGTTTTTCATGAGATGCCTTCCTTTCCAAATCAAAAAGAGCCGGGATCTCACAAAAGGAGAAAACCGGCTCAAGGTGTAATCTTTTTTCCTGGCAGTCTACCTTACAATTCTTACAATTCCAACACGGAGAAATATACGCGCGTAATAAGGGGGCGGAAAGTGCAACGCGGCTGTTTTCAGCCTGCTGGCCCAGCATCTTCTTGCTGTACCAGAGGACCATCTTGTTGAGCCGCAGGTTGTCGCTCCCGGCGATGCGCGCATTACCCGCGCAAAAACGCAGTGCTTCGATTGTGCGCAGAAGTTCCTCCTGGGAGGGCAGGGAAATCCCCATGCCCTGGGTGGAGCTCTCCGTGGGGTACTGGGCGTTGAACACCAGGCAGCCGTAGGCGCCGGGCAGACGGTACAGAGGGAAGGCATCCTCATGTTTTTTGAAAAACCTCCATACCTTGGTCTTTTCCCAGCCCCAGCGGTGGCCCAGTGTTTCCAACGTCAAAACGGCGCCCAGGGAGCCAAACTGCACCGTGGGCGCCAAGTGCGAAAAGATGTTTTTGGGCTCCTGCCAGACGGTGTGGCACCACAAGTCCAGCAGGGCGTCCGCTTCTTCAAAATAGTAGTGTTGATTTGCCAGCCGGTCCGGGATGCTCCGGGGCAGGCAGAGGAACCCGCTGCCGTTTAAGGCGTAGACGCTCTCCCCCACGCTGGCTTCCCCCGTGCAAGTGCATACCCAGTCCAGCAGGGTGTACTCCAGCTTTTTCGTGGTGCTGTCCAGGGAGTAGCTGAGGTAGCCCAGCTCGCGGAGCTGTTCCAGGGTTTCCAGGGCTGCTTTACGGCTCCTTGTCCCTAAAATGCTTTTGAGGCCTACCACGCCCCCGGCCCACATTCCCGGTTCCACCGGATTCTTAAAGCCGCAGTAGAGGCCCACGCCTTTCCGGTAGGCCGCCCGGGCGGCCAGCCGCGCCCACTGGCCCAGTACCCCCTTGCCCTGGGGCAGGCAAGCTCTTGGCAGCTTGACCCAGCGGTACTTGAGCTGGCACTTCATGGGGGACCTCCTTTTGTGTTGCGGGCATAAAAAGGAGCGGCGCTTCTCCTCTCATCCAGGAAGAAAACGCCGCTCAAAAGTGGGAAAAATGGTGGTTGTAACAGCTTGTCCTATCACGTTTTTTTGAAATGTTGTTCTTAGGCGAACGCACCATCTGCGCTCATATCCTCGTGGAGGTCGGCGATGGTGTCCCCTGTTACAGAGAAAGTAGCTGCGTTGAAAGGCGTCCCAGAGGCGGCTACCGGGTACACGCCGGCAGTGTGATCCACGAAGTAGTCGTCAAAGCCCGCGGCCTTGATTTGCTCCGGGGTCATGTTCCGGGTGAGCTGGTAGACGATGGTGCCCACCATCTCCAGGTGGGAGAGTTCTTCTGTACCTATATCGGTGAGAATGGCTTTCAGCTCTGGGATGGGCATGGCGTAGCGCTGGCTGAGGTACCGCAGGGAGGCGCCAATCTCCCCGTGGGGGCCGCCGTACTGGCTGATGATGATTTTCGCCAGGCGGGGGTTGGTGTTCTTGATGCGGATGGGATACTGCAAACGCTTCTCGTAGACAAACATTTAATTCCCCTCCTTTTCCCAGGGCCAGGGGTCGCTAATCCAGGCCCAGCGGCTGGTGTCCTGGGTGGTCTCCCCCAGAGGGCCGAACTTCTCCTCGTACTCTTTGCCAAGGCGCTGGGCCCGGGCCTGGTACTCCTCCAGGCGGCGGGCGGCCTCTTTGTTGTTGGGATGGGTGTCCAAAAACAGGTGGAGCTCCCAGCAGGCAAAGCGGGCGGCGTAATAGCGCTTGCGCATCATCTGTTCTTCGCTCAACGGGGCTCCCCCCTTCTGCCGGTAAAGGGCTTATCTAAAACGGGAAACAGCGTGCCGGCATCCAAGGCCCTGTCGATGGAGTGGAGCTGGGCGTCCCACTGCTGATAGGGCACATAGGCCATGCCGGGCACCGGGTCTTTGGGCAGGGGGCTTAGGCCCTCATACAGGCCGCAGGCCATGCCCGTCATTTCATCTGCCAAAATCGATTACCCCTTCCTTTTCTTGCTGGGGACAGGCGCCTTGGCCTTGTCCCCTCGCTACAGGATATGCGCCAGGGGCGAAAGGGTGACGCAAAAAGGAGAGGGCGCGGAAAAACCCTCTCCTCTTGTGTTGTGCGGCTTTAAGTTTTGGCGGCTTACATGCCGTAGATGGCTTCGGGGGACAGGATTTCAAAGCCGTTGGCGTGCAGGGCCTCGGCGGCCTTCTGGCCGTTATCCAGGCGGATGATGACGTAGGCCTTGCCCTTATCCCGGCTGATGAAGGCGTACATATACTCCACGTCGAAGCCCTCGTTGGAGAGCAGGCGCACCGCCTTGGAGAAAGCACCGGGCTTATCGTCGATGCCCACCGCGATAACCTTGGTGAGGGTAACGGTCATGCCGTGGGCTTTCAGGGCCTCCACGGCCTCCTTGGGCTTGTCCACGATGACACGCAAAATGCCAAAGTCCCGGGTATCGGCCACGGAAATGGCACGGATGTCGATGTTGGCCTCTGCCAGCACCTCGGTGACCTCGGCCATGCGGCCGGGTTTGTTCTCGATAAATACAGAAAGCTGCTGGATTTGCATACAGTCACGTCCTCTCCGGTATGATAGGCCCCAACGGGGCGGTTTTCTTATGTTTATTATAGCAAAGGGCCGGGGGTTTGTCGAGTGAGAAATTCCGGCCCGCGGCGTCCCTTACTGGCTGGAGGCTTTGTGGAGCTTGGCCCACTTGCCCGTGCGGTACTGGAAGAAGGAGATGAGGTAGTTGACCAGCCAGCCCATGGGCACGGCCATCCACACTAACTGGATGCCGAACCGGGGGGCCAGGGTCACCGCCAACACCACCCGCAGGCCCAGGTTTACCAGGTTGGCCACGGTGAACATGGTCATGTCCCCCGCGCCCCGCAGGACGCCATCGGAAATCATCTTAAGGCCGATGAGCGCGTAGAACCAGGCCATAAACCGGGTGCAGGCCATGCCGGTCTCAAAGGCCACGGTGGAGCCGTCCTCCAGGAACAGGGAGATAAGCTGCCCCGCCAACAGCTGCACCACCAGGCAGATAGCCACCGCCAAGGCGAACACCATGCCGTAGCTCACCCGGTAGCCGGCCCGGACGCGGTCCTGCCTGCCGGCGCCGATGTTCTGGGCGGTGTAGGAGGAGATGGCGTTGCCCATGGCGCTCATGGGGACGATGCACACGCTTTCAATGCGCATGGCCGCCGAGTAGCCCGCCAGCATCTGGGAGCCAAAGCTGTTCACCACGGACTGCACCAGCATCATGCCAATGGACACGGTGGACTGCTGCAAAATGGAGGGCAAGGCCACGCGGGCCATGTTTTTCAGCTCTTCCCAGTCAAAAAGGCGGCCCTCCAGCTTGCCGGGATAGGTTTTCAGCTCCTTGAGAAAGATGCAGAAGGACAGCACCGCCGAGATGCCCTGGGCCAGCAGCGTGGCCCAGGCCGCCCCGGCCACCCCCATGCCCAGGGGGCCCACCATATAGATGTCCAGGGCCACGTTGAGCACCGAGGAGAAAATCAGCAAATACAGGGGGATGCGGGAGCGCCCCAGGGCGTTGAACATGGAGGACAGCACGTTGTACATGAACAGGAAGGGCAAGCCCAAAAAGTAGATGTTCAGGTAGGTGGTGGCGTCATCCAGGATGTTCCCCGGGGTGCGGAGGAGCACCATAATCTGCCGGCTCAAGGCCAGGCCCACCCCGCCCAGCACAATGCTGATGGCCAAAAAGGACAGCAGCGCCGTGGACACCGAGCGCTTCATCCGGGAAAAATCCCGGCGGCCAAAGGTCTGGCCTGTGATGACCGAAGCGCCCACTCCCCCGCCGATGGCGATGGAGATAAACACGTTGGTCAGCGAATAGGAGGCGCCCACCGCCGCCAGGGCCTCCTCCCCCACCAGGCGACCCACAATGGCGGAATCGGCCATGGTGTACAGCTGCTGGAAGAAGTTGCCCAGCATCATGGGCAGTGCGAAAATCAACAGGGCGGCAATGGGCCGCCTTCGGATGAGATAGTCTTTTTCCATCGGGTTCCCCTCTCTCCCACGGCGCAACCCGCGGGGTCAAAGCTTTCCCAAACAGTATACAGGAGAAAGGGGATTCCGTCAAACCGGTCGCCTTACAGGCTGCGCTTGTCGATGACGCGCTTGGCCTTGCCCTCGCTGCGCTGGATGGACTTGGGCTCCAGCAAGGTGATTTTGGCGGCGATGTTCAAGGTGGAATGGAGGGCATCGGCGATGGTGCGCTCCACCTTCTCCAGGTTGCGGACGGTATCGGAGAACAGGCTCTCGTTCATTTCCACCTGGACCTCCAAAGTATCCAGGTTGTTCTTCCTGTCCACGATCATGCGGTAGTTGGGATCCATGCCCAAATCCAGCAGCACGCTTTCAATCTGGCTGGGGAACACGTTGATGCCCCGGATGATGAGCATGTCGTCGGTGCGGCCCTTGGGCTTGTTCATGCGAACGGTGGTGCGGCCGCAGGCGCACTTCTCGTGGGTGAGGGAGCAGATGTCCCGGGTGCGGTAGCGGATGAGGGGCAAAGCCTCCTTGCCGATGCAGGTGAACACCAGCTCGCCCTCCTCCCCATCGGGCAGCTGCTCGCCGGTGGCGGGGTCGATAATCTCCGGGAAGAAGAAGTCCTCCTGGACGTGCATGCCCTTTTGCTCGGTGCACTCGCAGGCCACGCCCGGGCCGGCGATTTCCGACAGGCCGTAAATATCGTAGGCCTTGATGGCCAGGGCCTTTTCAATCTCCCGGCGCATTTCCTCGGTCCAAGGCTCGGCGCCAAAGATGCCGATGCGCACCCGCAGGCTCTCCGGGTCGATGCCCTTGTCCCGCACCGTCTCGCCGATGTACATGGCGTAGCTGGGGGTGCAGCACAAAATGTCCGAGCCGTAGTCCTGGAGAATCTGCACCTGGCGGTTGGTGTTGCCGGAGGACACAGGAATCACCGTGGCGCCCAGCTTCTCGGCGCCGTCGTGGAGGCCCAGGCCGCCGGTGAACAGGCCGTAGCCATAGCTGACGTGGACGAAGTCCTCGTGGGTGCCGCCGCAGCCCACAATGGAACGGGCGGCGCTGCGGGCCCAGATGTCCAGGTCGTTTTGGGTGTAGGCCACCACGGTCTGCTTGCCTGTGGTGCCGGAGGAGGCGTGGACCCGGGCCAGGTCGTCCCGGGGCACGGCGATGAGGCCGAAGGGATAGGTATCCCGCAAATCCTGCTTGGTGGTAAAGGGGAGCTTTTGCAGGTCGTCGATGGACCGGATGTCCTCGGGACGCAGGCCTATCTCGTCAAATTTTTTCTTGTAGAAGGGCACGTGCTCGTAGCAGTGCTTGACCATCTTCACCAGCCGTTGGGACTGGATTTGGCGCAGCGTCTCCCGGGAGGCGCATTCGATTTCCGGCTCGAAATAGTTTGGCATGGGTCGTCGATCCTTTCTCTGTGGTGGGTTTGCCGGGTTTCCCCGGAGCATGCTTCTAAAAGCTTAGGCGTTCCAGCCTAGCTCGAAAGCCTTTTTGTTCATCTCCAAAAATTTGGGTGGCACGCAGCGCTCCACGGCGGAGAGCCACAGCTCCTTGTCCCCGCCCAGGCGGCGGGCCATGGCGCCGATAAGCACCACGTTCACGGCTTTCTGGGAGCCGGCCTCCTCCGCCAGGGACATGGCGTCCACCGCCAGGACGTTGACGCCCTTCCCCTCCATCTCCTCCAGGATACCCTGGGGATAGGCCTTGTCGCCGGTGACCACAGGCATGGGGTCGATTTTCTGGGTGCTGGTGACCACGGTGCCGCCCACCTTCAAATAGGGCAGGAACCGGGCGGCCTCCAGCTGCTCGAAGGCCAGGACCACATCGGCCTCGCCGGTTTCGATAACGGGGGAATAGACCTTGTCCCCATAGCGGACATAGGTGACCACAGAGCCACCCCGCTGGCTCATGCCGTGGACCTCGCTGACTTTTACATCGAAGCCCTGGTCCATCATGGCATCGCCCAAAATACGGCTGGCAAGCAAGGTGCCCTGCCCGCCCACGCCGACAATCATAACGCTTTTGTTCATAAGTATCACCTTGGTGTAAAATTGGTAGTTTGAAAAAGAGGGACCGCGAAGCGGCGTAAAAGTTTTTTAGGCGGGTTTCTTTCAAGAAAACCGCGGCCTTATCCAGCAGAGCGCAGCTTTACAAAAAGAGCGAAGGGCCGCCTGCCGTATGGCGCGAAGCGCATAATGACCTGCACAAGTCCGGCCCCGGGCAACAGGGGACATCCGGGCATTTTCTGTGCCAATGAGAGGGCCTTCTGCAAACCATCCGCTTCCGGGGCTATCTGCTGCGCAGCGTGCGCCCGTTCGCTGGTTTTCTTCCACCGGCTGCGCCAGGTAAGACCTTGGGGTTTCACCCCTTCTCACTTGCCAGTTCGGTCAGCGCAGGACGTTTGCCACTGGCAAACTGCGCCCGTGAAAAACTTTCACGCGCCTTCGGCGTTTTTAGCCGATTGCCTGTTTGGGGCACAGGCCCTTGCATACGCCGCAGCCCACGCACTGGGTGCTGTCGATGACGGCCTTGCCATCCCGGTAGCTGATGGCCGGGCAGCCGATGCCCAGGCAGGCCTTGCAGCCGACGCACTTGTCCTGGTCCACAGAAAGGGGCGGGTTGTGCTTGACGTATTTCAGCAGCGCGCAGGGGCGGCGGCTGATAATCACCGAGGGCTCCTCGGCGGCCAGCTCCTCTTTGAGCACGGCCATCACCTGCTGCAAGTCGTAGGGGTCCACCACGGTGACACGGCGGATGCCAATGGCGTGGCACAGGGCTTCCAAATCCACGGCGGCGGCGGGCTCGCCCTTGATGTTGAAGCCGGTGGTGGGGTTCTGCTGGTGGCCGGTCATGCCGGTGATGGAGTTGTCCAGCACGATGACCACGGAGTTGGAGCGGTTGTAGGCGATGTCTATCAGGCTGGTGATGCCGGAGTGGGCAAAGGTGGAATCGCCAATGACGGCCACGCTTTTCTTCTCCGCCTCGGGGCCGCGGGCCTTGTTGTAGCCGTGGAGGGCCGACACCGACGCGCCCATGCAGATGGAGGCGTCCATGGCGTTCAAGGGGGCGCTGGCGCCCAAGGTGTAGCAGCCGATGTCGCCGCTGACATAGACGCCGGCCCGCTTTAAGGCATAGAACACGCCCCGGTGGGGACAGCCGCAGCACATAACGGGGGGCCGCACGGGGATGTCCGCGTCCAAGGAGAGGGAGGGCGCTTCCTCGCCGGTGAGGAGCTTTTTCACCAGCTTCTGGGAGAACTCCCCGCAGCGGGGGAACAGCTCCTTGCCAATGACGGGGACGCCCAGGGCCTTACAGTGGTTCTCGATGAAGTCATCCAGCTCCTCCACCACGTAGACCTTCTCGCACTTGGCGGCAAAGTCCCGGATGAGCTGCTCCGGCAGGGGCCACACCAGGCCCAGCTTTAAGTAATTGACTGTGTCGCCCATGGCCTCCTTCACATACTGGTAGGGCGTGCCCGCGGCGATGACGCCAATTTTCGCGCCGTTGTCCTCTATCCTGTTTAAGGAGGTGGTCTCGGCGTAGGCGGTGAGGGTGCGGGTGCGGGCCTCCACCTTCTCGTGCTTGGGCCGGGCAAAGGCGGGGAGCATCACGTTTTTGCTGGGGTCCTTCTTATACTCCTTCAAGGGCAGCTCTTTCCGCTCCCCGTCCTCCACAATGGAGCGGGAATGGGCGATGCGGGTGGTCAGCCGCAGGATGACGGGGGTGTCGAACTCCTCGGAAAGCTCGTAGGCAAGCTTGGTGAAGTCACGACATTCCTTGCTGTCGGCGGGCTCCACCATGGGGACCTTGGCGGCCCGGGCGTAGTTGCGGGAATCCTGCTCGTTCTGGGAGGAGTGCATGCCGGGGTCATCGGCCACGGCCAGCACCATGCCACCGTTCACCCCGATGTAGCTCATGGTGAACAGGGGGTCGGCGGCCACGTTGAGGCCCACGTGCTTCATGGCGCAGAAGGAGCGTGCCCCGCCGATGGAGGCGCCGCAGGCGGTCTCGGTGGCCACCTTCTCGTTGGGGGCCCACTCGCAGTAGATTTCAGGGTATTTGACGGCGGCCTCGGTGATTTCGGTGCTGGGGGTGCCGGGGTAGGCGGACACCACCCGCACACCGGCCTCATAGAGGCCGCGGGCAACGGCCTCGTTGCCCAGGTAGAGCTGTTTCATGAAAATCTTCCTCTCAACTAGATACTATAAAATATGGGGATACAACCGCGAAGCGGATGAAAAGTTTTTATCTTCTCGCCTGCCGGCTCGGTCAGTCGCTGGACGCGTCCCACCGGGACGCAGCGACCTTTTTCAAAAGTTTGCGTGGTGTGGAGCAGCGCTCCACGACCTTGACCTTATGCGGCGCAGCCAGTGGAAAAGTGCAGCGTACGGGGCGCATACGCCCAACGGGCGGTAGCCCCGGGAGCGGATCTCTCGCAGCACCTCCTCCCAGGGACACACAGCTTATGCTCCATCGTACTATGGCTTGCGGCTGGGCTGCTGGCCGGCCGGGCCTGCGCCCTATGCGCTGCGCGCCGTGCGGCCTTGCCCCTGGTTTTCTTTCCCCGGCTGCGCCGGTTCAAGGTCGTGGGACGCTGTCCCACACCCTGCCACCTTTGAAAAGGTGGACGAAACTTTTAAGCCGCTTCGCGGTTTGGCTCTGCTTTTATTCTTCCGGCTGGTTGCGCAAATCCAGCACGCGCTTGGCCTTGCCCTGAAAGCGCTCCAGGCTCTTGGGGGACACCAGCGTCACCTTCGTCTCCAGGCCCAGCACGCTCTTTAGGCGGTCGTGGATCTTCTTCTGCAGGGCTTGCAGCTCCCCAAAGCTCTCCAGCAGAGAGGCATCCACCAGCTCCACCTTCACTTCCAGCGTATCCAGGTAATTGCGCTTGCGCACCACCAGCTGGTAGTGGGGGCCCACGTTTTCCATGCCCACCAGCACGCTTTCAATCTGGCTGGGGAACACGTTGACGCCCTTGATGATGAGCATATCGTCGGTGCGGCCCATAACTTTATCCATGCGCACATGGGTGCGGCCGCAGGCGCAGGGCTCGTAATGCAGGCGGGTGATGTCCTTGGTGCGGTAGCGCAGCACCGGCATGCCCTTGCGGGTGAGTGTTGTCACCACCAGCTCGCCCACCTCCCCGGCGGGCTTTTGCTCCAAGGTGTCCTGGTCGATGATTTCCGGCAGGAAGGCGTCCTCGGCGAAGTGGAGGCCGCATCGCAGGTGGCACTCGCCGGAGACACCGGGGCCGGTGAGCTCGGTCATGCCGTAGTTATCCGTGACGGTGACGCCCAGGTTCTCCTCAATGCGCTGGCGCATCTCCTCGGTGCAGCCCTCGCTGCCCAAAATGCCGTACTTCAAGCTGGCGTAGGCCTCTTTGGGGTAGGGGCTTTCCCGGACCAGCTCGCCCAGGTACAGGGCATAGCTGGGGGTGGCCACCAGGCCGGTGACGCCGAAGTCCCGCAGCATCATCAGCTGCTTTTCGGAGTTGCCCGAGGAGGCAGGGATGACAGTGGCGCCCACCTTCTCCAGGCCGAAGTGCAGGCCCAGGGCGCCGGTGAACAGGCCGTAGCCAAAGGAGATTTGGATGATGTCGTCGCTGGTGACGCCGCTGGCGGTGACGATGCGGGCCACGAAATCGGACCAGTTTTCAATGTCCTCTTTGGTATAGGCGCCCACCGTGGGCTTGCCCGTGGTGCCGGAGGAGGCGTGGATGCGCACGATGTCCTTCATGGGCACGGCCAGCATGCCGAAGGGGTAGTTATCCCGGATGTCGTCCTTGGTGGTGAAGGGGATGTACTGGATGTCCGACAGGGTTTTAATCTTATCCCCGCTGGTGACGCCGGCCTGGCCCAGGCGCTCGTGGTAGAAGGGGACGTTGTTGTAGCAGTAGTCCACCATCCACTTCAGGCGCCGCAGCTGCAGGGCTTCAATATCCGCCCGCTTCATGGTTTCTATGTCTTTTTGGAAAAATCTGGGTTCCATTTACAGACCTTCTTTCCCGGCTGTGAAAGGGCCGGTTGTACTTTAGCTTCCTGGCGCTTTAAATCAAAAAAGCAGCCTTGGTATATTGTACAGGAAACGGCGCGGATTTGCAAGTGTTTTTACACAAAGGAGAGCTGGCGCGGCTTTCTTTTTGGGGGAAGGGCGCTGTGCCGGAGGGGTGCCGTGCTCTGGCATGACGCCAAACTATCTCAGGGAGGGCGTTTGGCAAGCAGCCAATACCGCGCGCGCTTTTAGGGCCCGCGCAGGTGGGGATGGCCTGGGCGACACTTCCCGCGGACGTATGCTGGGCTCTCAATGAGTATGAGCGGCAGCGGGCTGTCCTTAGTGCGGAGGAAAGGCGTGGCCTTTGGCCACTGTTTCCCTAGCTTTTCTTCCTGCGCTGCGCGCCTATAAGGTCAAGGGCAAGGTCGAAACTTTTTTGAAAAAAAGTTTCATCAAAAAACTTTTACGCTCGCTTCGCTCGGCTCAGGGATGGTTTTTGCGCAGTTCCTCCATCTTCTCCCCCAGCCAGGGCAAATGGCACTCGAACTTGGGGCCGAAGCGGTGGTCCGGGCTCTTTTCAAAGGTGGTCTCAATGGTACGCCAAGTGAACTCCGTGGCCAGGGCGCATGCCTCCTCCAGGGGGGCTCCGTTTAAGAGGCCGCCCAGCAGCGCCGAGGCGAACAGGTCCCCGGTGCCGTGGTAAAAGCCCTCGATGCGGTCGGTGAGGAACAGCTTCGCCTCCCCCACCTGGCTGTCGTAGCAGGCGGTGCCCAGGGCGCCCTCCTGCAGCCACACGCCGGTGAGCACCGCCATCTTGGGCCCCATGGCGCACAGGCCCTGGAGGATTTCCGCAATCTCCCCCTGGGTGTGGGGGCCGGGATTGTAGGGGCGGCCCAACAGGTGGCAGGCCTCGGTCATGTTGGGCACCACGATGTCCGCCCGGCGGCACAGGCGGGCCATGCCATCGGCCATCTGGGGGGTGTAGGTCTGGTAGAGCTTGCCGCCGTCGCCCATGACCGGGTCCACCAAAATGAGGGTGTCCTCCCCGCCGAACCAATCGAACATCTCCTCCACCAGGCCGATTTGCGCCTCGCTGCCCAAAAATCCCGTATACAGCGCCTGGAACCGGCAGCCCATGCTTTTCCAGTGGCGTGCCATGGGGAGGATATCGCCGGTGAGGTCCCGGTAGGTAAAGCCGGTAAAGCCGCCGGTGTGGGTGGAGAGCACCGCCGTGGGCAGCACGCTGGTCTCCACGCCGCAGCAGGAGAGCACCGGCAGCGCCACCGTGAGGGAGCACTTGCCCACGCCGGAGATGTCGTGGATGGCCAGGCAGGACATTTCTTTATAATTCATGGGAATCACCTTTTCGTAAAGATTTCAATGGGAAGTTGTTGGAACAAGTGTAGTACAGTGGAAGCGGAATGTCAAGCAGTTCCCCGAGCGAAGCGAGCATAAAAGTTTTTTGATGAAACTTTTTTTCAAAAAAGTTTCGACCTTGCCCTTGACCTTAAACAGGCGCGCAGCGCAGGAAGAAAAACTAGGGAAACAGTGGCCAAAGGCCACGCCTTTCCCGGCAGGGGTCGCGCAATCCGCGCCAAGGATAGCTCTCTGCCGCTCATGTTCATCGGTTGGGCGGCCCACGTGCGCAGGGTTGCACCCCAGGCAGTTTGTGACACTCGCCGCGCCGGGGCTGGCCTCTGCCTTTTCAAAAAGCCCTATCCCAGCGGGCTGCGAGCAAATCTCTAAAGCTTTAGAAAACCTTCCAATTCCCGGCGGGAATCTTTGGTGAAGATTTTTTGAGATTTTCCGCAACCAGCGGGCGGTTTCTGGTATTCTTATAGGTGAAAGGAAGGGGCAAAAGGCCCGCCGACGGCCCCTAGACAAAGGAGGTATGGATGATGAAAAAGAACGCACGGAACAAACTGGTATGCCTGGCCCTTGCCTTGGCGCTGCTTCTGGGCTGCGCTTTGGGCGCCTGGCCAGCTGGGGCACGCTCCCTGGCGTGGGAAAACCCCTTTACAGACGTAGAGGACACCGACTGGTTCTACCCCCATGTGCAGTGGGCGGCAGGGTCGGGGGTGCTCTCCGGCACCAGCGCCACCACCTTCGAACCGGACGCCCCTATGACCCGGGGGATGTTCGTCACGGCCCTGGCCAACTGGGAGGGCATCGACCCCGCGCAGTATCCCGGCAGCCGCTTCCAGGATGTGGAGGAAGGCGCCTGGTATGCCGCGCCCATCCAGTGGGCAGCAAGCTGGGGCATTGCCAGCGGCACAGGCCAGGGGAATTTCACCTTTGACTCCCCCACTCTGGACACCTTCTCCCCCCTGGCTCCCTTAACCCGCCAGGACGCGGCGGTGATCCTGTACCAATACGCCCAGCTGCTGGGCGCGGACACGGAAACCACCACCTATCCGCTGAACC
>PPYE01233017.1_pt1 | contig 47686 bp, 40 predicted proteins | sample 1559881 | NCBI WGS metagenome assembly PPYE01 (sample SAMN08240022, study PRJNA423297) | Human gut metagenome, whole genome shotgun sequencing project.
ATCGGTGGAGCTGCATGACAAAGTCATCGGGCATTATCTGAACATAAAACACTATCAATAAGTTGGAGTCATTACCCAGAACGGTATCATTTTCAGTCGGTTGACCATGTCCGGTTACGTTAGCCGCAATGGTAAAAGGTTCGATCATTACCGCATATTGATCGGCCACTGCTTCAGGAATTTTCCACGCATTTTTTGCCGGAACCACGGCATATTCACTGAAACCACCGTCAGCGTGCACACCTAATACAGCCAGTGTCGTACAAACGTTCGGTTTACCTATAGAGCACGGATAGCAATGCCCACAGCTGACCACCGGATCGACAGCAACACGTTCACCGACTCTGGCGCTTTCCACGCCTTCACCCACTGCATCAATGACGCCAAAGAATTCATGACCAATGACGCGCGGATATTTCGCAAAAGGATTATGCCCACGATAAATATGGCTATCTGAACCACAAATTCCGGCAAGTTTCACTTTTACTCGTACTTCACCCGCTGACGGGGTGGGTATTTCACGTTCGACAATCGCCAGTTGATTCGGTTTTTCAATTAATATGCTTTTCATTATCTTACTCCTTACCAGTTCCACAGCGTGCCATCTTCCAGACGTGCGACTGGTAGATAAGCAGGTTCATAGGGATATTTCGCCGCCAGCTTTTCATCGAATTCGATACCAAGACCCGGTTTGTCTCCCGGATGCATATAGCCGTTATCGAAAGTCCAGTTGTGCGGGAAGACTTCGAGCATTTGTTCGGAATAACCCATGTATTCCTGGACACCGAAATTGGGGACCCACAGATCAAAGTGCAGCGCCGCAGCCATGCAGACTGGTGACAAATCGGAAGGACCGTGTGAGCCAGTACGTACCTGATACAGCGAAGCAAAATCGGCAATCCGGCGCATACCGGTAATTCCGCCTGCATGGGTCAGCGTGGTGCGGATATAATCGATGAGTTGCTCTTCAATCAGTTGTTTGCAGTCCCAGATGCTGTTGAAGACTTCACCCACTGCGATGGGTGTGACGGTATGTTGGCGAATGAGACGGAAGCATTCCTGGTTTTCCGCAGGCGTCGGGTCTTCCATCCAGAACATGCGATAATCTTCAATGCTTTTACCAAAGCGCGCCGCTTCAATAGGCGTTAAGCGATGGTGCATGTCATGCAGCAAATGTTCATTAAAACCAAACTTGTTACGTACCGCGTCAAACAATTTCGGCATGAAATCGAGGTATTTCTCCGTCGACCACAGCTGCTCTTCCGGCCACTGTCCTTTGGTTGCGGGTTCATAAGCCAGACCTTTACCTTTCGACATGCCGTAGGTGGTTTTCATACCAGGGATTCCGCACTGCACGCGGATGGCTTTGAATCCCAGCTCCTGATGACGGGCATAATCATCCAGAGCTTCATCAATACTGTGACCGGTGGTATGGCAATAAACCATCACCCCTTCACGAGACGCGCCGCCGAGTAACTGGTAAAGCGGCATGTTGGCAGCTTTGGCTTTAATATCCCACAGCGCCATATCAACCGCTGAAATGGCCGACATCGTAACCGGACCGCGACGCCAGTAAGCACCTTTATAGAAAAACTGCCAGATATCTTCGATACGGTGCGCATCGCGACCAATAAGCTGCGGACAAAGGTGATCCTGCAAATAAGAGGCCACGGAAAGCTCACGTCCATTGAGGGTGGCATCCCCAAGGCCCGTAATACCGTCCTCAGTGGTGATTTTTAATGTGACGAAATTACGCCCCGGACAGGTAACAAAAACTTCAGCCTTTACGATCTTCATGTTCGATTCCTTGCATCGCTTGTCGTGATGCATGAAATCTACGCATCTGAGCTACTACCATACAAGTATGAAGATTGAAAAAAGCCGGAGTGATCACAAAAAAAGGCGTATATTTGCGCTGTGAATGGTTGACAAAAGATGAAATAGAATACCTTTTGTCAGCTGACACTTCCTCTTATCTTATTGATAAAATGGATTTATGTTCCTACGTGCGCCCCCAGCCCGCAACAATGATCAACATGCCGCAAAGCGCAATCAACGCACCCGTCCAGTCATAAAGAGTCAGTTTCACGCCATCCACAACGCGCAGCCACATCAACGCCGTGCAGACATAAACGCCACCATAAGCCGCGTAAACACGCCCACTCGCCGCTGGATGCAACGTTAACAACCAGACAAACAGCGCCAGTGAAATCCCCGCCGGAAGCAACAGCCAGATACTGGCGTTTCGTTTTAACCACAACCAGGGCAGAAAGCATCCAATAATTTCACACAGCGCAGTAGCAAAAAATAGTAACGTTGTTTTAATCATCTTTGTCTCTTATTGACATCATGTATAGTTATAGGGCGACATAATATCATCAATATAAACACCCTCCTGGTACGTTTTGCGTCCGCAGTGGATGGTGTAGAATCACCTTTAATCATTCATACAGGGAATGAATTATGAAAATCACTCTCAGCAAACGAATCGGCCTGCTCGCTATTCTGCTGCCTTGCGCACTGGCATTGAGCACAACTGTTCATGCCGAAACTAACAAACTGGTGATTGAGTCTGGCGACAGTGCACAAAGCCGCCAGCACGCCGCTATGGAAAAAGAGCAATGGAATGACACGCGCAATCTGCGCCAGAAAGTGAATAAACGCACTGAAAAAGAGTGGGATAAAGCCGACGCCGCTTTTGATAACCGCGATAAATGTGAGCAAAGCGCCAACATCAATGCCTACTGGGAGCCCAATACTTTGCGCTGCCTGGACCGTCGAACTGGCCGCGTTATTACCCCCTAACCTGTTATTGATTTAAGGAATGTAAGGACACGTTATGCCAAGCGCCCACAGTGTTAAGCTACGCCCGCTGGAGCGTGAAGATTTACGCTATGTACATCAACTCGACAATAACGCCAGTGTGATGCGTTACTGGTTTGAGGAACCCTACGAAGCCTTTGTTGAACTCTCTGATCTGTATGATAAGCATATTCACGATCAGAGCGAACGGCGCTTTGTGGTGGAATGTGACGGCGAAAAAGCCGGTCTGGTGGAGCTGGTGGAAATTAACCATGTTCATCGCCGCGCAGAATTTCAGATAATTATCTCCCCGGAGTATCAGGGGAAAGGTCTGGCAACCCGTGCCGCCAAATTAGCAATGGACTATGGCTTTACCGTTCTCAATCTCTATAAGCTGTATCTGATCGTTGATAAAGAGAATGAAAAAGCGATTCACATTTACCGCAAGCTTGGCTTTTCGGTTGAAGGTGAATTGATGCACGAGTTCTTTATTAATGGTCAATATCGTAATGCCATTCGCATGTGTATATTCCAGCATCAGTATCTGGCAGAGCACAAAACACCGGGTCAGACTCTCCTGAAGCCGACCGCACAATAGCATTAATAATAATCGATCGTATTTTTGATGGTGTAAACCCGTTCGACGGCGGGTTTTACTCCTTCATCAACAATGATTAGCTGACAGTCCACCGGATTAGCGTGACTGTCATATTCACAGCTCTGTTTTACATTACCAACCCGTTGATTATTCAGTAAAGTAACCGCTGTGTAATCTAATTTTTTGATCGGATCCGTTGATGGCGTGGCGCTGACAGATAATGTTTTGTCGTTACTTTTCGTGGTTTTACCCAGCGGATAACCCTGATCATCATAGCGATATTCCATCTGCATTTGTTTGCTGCTGGCTTTAATCACGAAGCCATTATCATCGGTTTCCCAACTCACCCCGGCAGAAGGTAATTCTGCTAGCTGGCATTTTCCCTGTAAACGTACTCTCTTCTCCAGCGTCTCGGCATCACGGTAATAATTGGCGTCCAGTACCAGAGCGACCACGGTATTATTTTCCAGATCCAGTAATTCGAGTGAATCAAAACAGCCTTCTTCCGACAAAGTCCCAGAAACACGTTTCGTCACTTCACCTTGCTCATCCATTAATGTCTGAGTGAAATCTTTTACCGGACCACGCAGCGGATCAAAATCGAATTCATTAGAGAAACTGGCCATCTCAGGGGTAAATGAAAGTGTTACCTCTGTGCGGTCACATCCTGTGAGGAATATCGCGAGTAAGCATGGTAGTAATTTGTATTTCACAACAGTCACCAGAGAGTAGAGATGATTCTCAATCATAGTAGCAAATACAGTACTTTACACGTTAAATGCTATGCTTAAAGAAGTTATCTTCGCGTAAGGAGCTTATGATGAAACTCTCAACCTGCTGTGCCGCGCTTCTGCTCGCCCTCGCCTCACCCGCGGTACTCGCCGCGCCGGGATCCTGTGAGCGCATACAGAGCGATATATCACAGCGCATTATCAATAATGGCGTACCCGAAAGCAGCTTCACGTTAAGTATTGTACCCAATGACCAGGTTGATCAGCCTGATTCCCAGGTCGTCGGCCATTGCGCTAATGATACGCATAAAATTCTCTATACCCGCACCACCAGCGGTAACGTCTCTGCTCCCGCGCAGTCTAGCCAGGATGGCGCGCCTGCCGAACCGCAGTAACACATTATCGACTGAACGCCGGATATGACACATCCGGCGATTTGAACATACAACATAATCCCACCATATTACTCATACCCTTCTATTGATGTGGATTAATAATTCTTAACCCAAAATGGGTAGACTCCCTCTATTGTTAGCGCGCTAAATATTCAATATATAAACATTTATATAACGATAAAGAACAGGGAGTGAGTTATGTCCAAAAATGAACGAATGGTGGGCATCAGCCGCAGAACACTCGTTAAATCTACCGCGATAGGTTCTCTGGCGCTGGCTGCAGGCGGTTTTTCTTTACCGTTCACCCTACGCAGTGCAGCGGCAGCGGTACAACAGGCCAGCGAGAAAGTGGTCTGGGGTGCCTGTTCCGTCAACTGTGGTAGCCGCTGTGCACTTCGTCTACATGTTAAAGATAATGAAGTGATCTGGGTGGAAACTGACAACACCGGCAACGACGAGTATGGCAATCATCAAGTACGCGCCTGTTTGCGCGGTCGCTCCATCCGCCGGCGTATTAATCATCCCGATCGCTTGAATTACCCAATGAAACGCGTGGGTAAACGCGGTGAAGGCAAATTCGAACGGATTAGCTGGGATGAAGCCCTGGATACTATCGCCAGTAGTCTAAAAAAAACCGTCGAACAATATGGCAATGAGGCTGTATATATTCAGTACTCTTCGGGGATTGTTGGCGGCAATATGACCCGCTCTTCGCCATCAGCCTCGGCGGTCAAACGCCTGATGAACTGCTACGGCGGTTCACTCAACCAGTATGGCTCCTACAGCACTGCGCAAATTTCCTGTGCCATGCCCTACACCTACGGCAGTAATGATGGCAACAGCACCACGGATATTGAAAACAGCAAGCTGGTCGTGATGTTTGGTAACAACCCGGCAGAAACCCGCATGAGCGGCGGTGGCATCACTTATCTTCTTGAAAAAGCGCGCGAGAAATCGAACGCCAAAATGATTGTTATCGATCCGCGATATACCGATACGGCTGCTGGTCGTGAAGATGAATGGCTTCCTATTCGCCCGGGCACCGATGCCGCGCTGGTTGCGGGTATTGCCTGGGTATTGATTAACGAAAATCTCGTTGATCAACCTTTTCTCGATAAATACTGCGTCGGCTATGACGAAAAAACCTTACCCGCAGATGCACCCAAAAATGGTCACTATAAAGCCTATATTCTTGGTGAAGGTGACGATAAAACAGCGAAAACGCCGCAGTGGGCTTCGCAAATTACCGGTATCCCGGTGGACCGTATCATCAAACTGGCGCGTGAAATTGGCACAGCAAAACCCGCTTATACCTGCCAGGGCTGGGGGCCACAACGCCAGGCAAACGGCGAGCTGACCGCACGCGCTATTGCTATGTTGCCTATTCTGACGGGCAATGTCGGCATCAGCGGCGGAAATAGTGGCGCGCGTGAATCGACCTATACCATTACCATAGAGCGCCTGCCGGTGCTGGATAATCCGGTCAAAACGTCAATTTCCTGCTTCAGCTGGACAGATGCTATCGATCATGGCCCCAAAATGACGGCAATCCGCGACGGCGTCCGGGGCAAAGATAAACTGGATGTGCCCATTAAGTTCATCTGGAACTACGCGGGAAATACCCTCGTTAATCAGCATTCTGACATCAACAAAACGCATGAAATTCTGCAGGACGAATCGAAATGCGAAATGATTGTGGTCATCGAAAACTTTATGACCTCATCGGCAAAATATGCCGACATTCTGCTGCCAGACCTGATGACCGTTGAGCAGGAAGATATTATTCCTAACGACTACGCCGGTAACATGGGATATCTCATTTTCCTCCAGCCTGTCACCAGCGAAAAATTCGAACGCAAACCGATTTACTGGATCCTGAGTGAAGTCGCGAAACGTCTTGGACCTGACGTCTATCAAAAGTTCACTGAAGGTCGCACGCAGGAACAATGGTTACAACATCTGTACGCCAAAATGCTTGCCAAAGATCCGGCGTTACCGTCTTACGACGAACTGAAAAAAATGGGTATCTATAAGCGTAAAGATCCCAATGGTCATTTTGTCGCCTACAAAGCATTTCGTGACGACCCCGAGGCAAATCCACTTAAAACACCTTCCGGTAAGATTGAAATTTATTCCAGCAAGCTGGCGGAAATTGCCCGTACCTGGGAACTGGAAAAAGATGAAGTGATAAGCCCACTGCCAGTTTATGCCTCTACCTTTGAAGGCTGGGACTCCCCTGAACGTAGAACCTTCCCACTGCAACTGTTTGGTTTCCATTACAAATCCCGTACTCACTCGACCTACGGCAACATTGATGTCCTGAAAGCAGCCTGCCGTCAGGAGGTGTGGATCAACCCTATAGATGCGCAGAAACGTGGGATTGCCAACGGCGATATGGTGCGGGTGTTTAACCATCGTGGCGAAGTTCGGCTACCAGCCAAAGTGACACCACGTATTCTCCCTGGAGTTAGCGCTATGGGCCAGGGAGCCTGGCACGAGGCCAATATGTCTGGCGATAAAATCGACCATGGCGGCTGTGTGAATACGCTAACCACTCTGCGCCCTTCACCACTGGCGAAGGGAAACCCGCAGCACACTAATCTGGTCGAGATCGAAAAAATATAACCCACTACAACCATAAATTCTGGCATGACATTTTGTTTGAAAAGCAATAAGTGAGTAATGATGAAAATCCATACCACAGAGGCGCTCATGAAGGCTGAAATCAGCCGTAGAAGTCTGATGAAAACCTCCGCACTTGGCAGTCTCGCGCTGGCAAGCAGTGCTTTCACTCTGCCATTTTCCCAAATAGTTCGGGCGGCAGAGGTTCCGGTAGAAGAGAAAGCGGTCTGGAGTTCCTGCACCGTTAACTGCGGGAGCCGCTGTCTGTTACGTTTGCATGTGAAAGATGACACCGTGTACTGGGTGGAGTCTGATACGACAGGTGACGACGTCTACGGTAATCATCAGGTTCGCGCGTGTTTACGCGGGCGCTCTATCCGCCGACGGATGAATCATCCTGATAGGTTGAAATATCCCATGAAGCGCGTCGGCAAGCGCGGTGAAGGTAAATTTGAACGGATAAGTTGGGACGAAGCCCTGGATACCATCAGTGATAATCTTCGGCGGATCCTAAAAGATTACGGCAATGAGGCTGTACATGTCCTGTACGGAACAGGTGTAGATGGCGGAAACATCACCAACTCAAACGTCCCGTACCGTCTGATGAACTCTTGCGGTGGTTTTCTCAGTCGCTATGGCAGCTACAGTACCGCACAGATCAGTGCCGCAATGAGTTATATGTTCGGTGCCAATGATGGCAACAGCCCGGATGATATCGCCAATACGAAACTGGTCGTTATGTTCGGAAATAACCCGGCAGAAACGCGGATGAGCGGCGGTGGTGTCACTTACTACGTCGAGCAAGCCCGCGAACGTTCAAACGCACGCATGATCGTCATCGATCCACGTTATAACGACACTGCTGCCGGGCGTGAAGATGAATGGCTGCCCATTCGCCCTGGCACCGATGGCGCACTGGCCTGTGCGATTGCCTGGGTACTGATTACTGAAAACATGGTCGATCAGCCATTTCTCGACAAATATTGTGTTGGTTACGATGAAAAAACGCTGCCCGCCAACGCACCACGTAACGCGCATTATAAAGCCTATATTCTGGGCGAAGGGCCTGACGGCATAGCTAAAACGCCGGAATGGGCAGCAAAAATCACCAGCATCCCGGCAGAAAAAATTATCCAGTTGGCACGAGAGATCGGTTCAGCAAAACCTGCTTATATTTGTCAGGGTTGGGGGCCACAACGACATTCCAACGGCGAGCAAACATCCCGCGCTATTGCCATGCTTTCCGTTCTCACCGGCAACGTCGGCATAAACGGCGGCAACTCAGGCGTACGCGAAGGTAGCTGGGATCTGGGGGTAGAATGGTTCCCGATGCTCGAGAATCCTGTTAAAACGCAGATTTCCGTCTTTACATGGACAGATGCCATCGACCATGGTACGGAAATGACCGCGACCCGTGATGGTGTTCGTGGAAAAGAAAAACTGGATGTCCCCATCAAGTTTTTATGGTGCTACGCCAGTAACACATTGATCAATCAACATGGCGACATCAATCACACCCATGAGGTGCTTCAGGATGACAGCAAGTGCGAGATGATTGTTGGCATTGACCACTTCATGACGGCCTCGGCTAAGTATTGCGATATCCTGTTGCCCGACCTGATGCCAACAGAGCAAGAAGACCTTATCTCTCATGAATCTGCAGGGAATATGGGCTATGTGATCCTCGCCCAACCCGCAACCTCAGCAAAATTTGAACGCAAACCCATCTACTGGATGCTGAGTGAAGTCGCCAAACGCTTAGGACCAGACGTTTATCAAACCTTTACTGAAGGTCGCAGTCAGCATGAATGGATCAAATATCTCCATGCGAAAACGAAGGAACGTAACCCTGAGATGCCCGACTACGAGGAGATGAAAACGACCGGGATCTTTAAGAAAAAATGCCCGGAAGAACACTACGTCGCTTTCCGCGCATTCCGTGAAGATCCACAGGCAAACCCGTTGAAAACACCTTCGGGGAAAATCGAAATTTATTCTGAACGACTGGCGAAGATTGCAGATACCTGGGAATTGAAAAAAGATGAAATTATTCATCCCCTTCCTGCGTATACCCCAGGTTTTGATGGCTGGGACGATCCCCTGCGGAAAACCTATCCACTGCAGTTAACGGGCTTCCATTACAAAGCGCGTACCCACTCCAGCTACGGCAATATTGATGTGTTACAGCAGGCCTGCCCACAAGAGGTGTGGATCAACCCCATTGATGCTCAGGCACGCGGTATCCGTCATGGCGATACCGTGCGGGTATTTAACAATAATGGAGAAATGCTGATTGCCGCAAAAGTGACTCCGCGTATTCTGCCTGGCGTTACCGCCATCGGGCAAGGTGCGTGGCTTAAAGCGGATATGTTTGGTGACCGGGTCGATCACGGCGGCAGTATCAATATTCTGACCTCTCACCGCCCTTCACCGCTGGCAAAGGGAAACCCGTCGCACAGCAATCTTGTCCAGATCGAAAAGGTTTAAGGAGTAGCCCATGACCACACAATATGGATTTTTTATCGATTCCAGCCGCTGTACTGGCTGTAAAACCTGCGAACTGGCGTGCAAAGATTTTAAAGATCTTGGCCCGGAAGTCAGTTTCCGCCGTATTTATGAATACGCTGGCGGCGACTGGCAGGAAGATAATGGCGTCTGGCACCAGAACGTGTTCGCTTATTATCTCTCCATCTCCTGTAACCATTGCGATGACCCCGCATGTACAAAAGTCTGCCCCAGCGGCGCAATGCATAAGCGTGAAGATGGCTTTGTGGTGGTTGATGAAGATGTTTGTATCGGCTGCCGCTACTGCCACATGGCTTGTCCGTACGGCGCGCCACAGTACAATGCTGAAAAAGGGCACATGACGAAGTGCGATGGTTGTTATTCGCGCGTCGCCGAGGGGAAACAACCCATATGTGTCGAATCCTGCCCGCTGCGTGCACTTGAGTTCGGTCCAATTGAAGAGCTGCGCCAGAAGCACGGCACTCTTGCTGCCGTCGCGCCACTGCCGCGCGCGCATTTCACAAAACCCAATATCGTTATCAAACCTAACGCCAACAGCCGCCCGACCGGCGATACCACTGGTTATCTGGCTAATCCGGAGGAAGTGTAAAATGGGAAATGGATGGCATGAGTGGCCACTGGTTATCTTTACCGTATTGGGTCAATGCGTAGTAGGCGCGCTGATTGTTAGCGGAATTGGCTGGTTCGCCGCCAAAAATGACGCAGACCGTCAGCGTATTGTCCGTGGCATGTTTTTCCTCTGGCTGTTGATGGGCGTCGGGTTTATTGCCTCTGTCATGCACCTGGGATCGCCACTGCGGGCGTTTAACTCGCTGAATCGAATCGGAGCTTCTGGTCTGAGTAACGAGATTGCTGCCGGTTCCATATTTTTTGCCGTTGGCGGATTATGGTGGCTGGTGGCAGTCATCGGTAAAATGCCGCAAGCGTTGGGGAAACTCTGGTTACTTTTCAGCATGGCGCTCGGCGTCATTTTCGTCTGGATGATGACCTGCGTGTATCAAATCGACACCGTGCCAACCTGGCATAACGGTTACACTACGCTGGCTTTCTTCCTGACGGTATTGTTGAGCGGTCCAATACTTGCTGCCGCAATTCTGCGGGCAGCTCGCGTTACATTTAATACCACACCATTTGCCATCATTAGCGTTCTGGCGCTGATCGCTTGTGCCGGGGTGATTGTGCTGCAAGGTTTGTCTCTGGCGTCTATTCACTCATCCGTGCAACAAGCCAGCGCACTGGTACCAGATTACGCCTCCTTACAGGTCTGGCGTGTGGTATTGTTATGCGCAGGTCTTGGATGCTGGCTTTGCCCGCTCATTCGTCGCCGTGAACCTCACGTTGCCGGACTTATTCTGGGGCTAATCCTCATACTTGGCGGTGAGATGATCGGGCGTGTGCTCTTTTATGGCCTGCACATGACAGTAGGAATGGCTATTGCAGGTTAACAAATTGGTGCGGGGCAACCCGCACATTTCAGGATGTTAGGAATGACCCATTTTTCACAGCAAGATAATTTTTCTGTCGCGGCGCGCGTGTTGGGCGCGCTGTTTTATTACGCTCCAGAGAGTGCGGAAGCCGCACCTCTGGTTGCGACTCACCAGTGACGGCTGGGAAACTCAGTGGCCTCTACCAGAAGCGTCATTAGCGCCGCTGGTGACGGCTTTTCAGACACAGTGTGAAGAGACTCACGCCCAGGCCTGGCAGCGTTTGTTTGTCGGCCCGTGGGCACTGCCGTCTCCGCCGTGGGGGTCGGTCTGGCTGGATCGCGAATCTGTGCTGTTTGGCGATTCAACATTGGCACTTCGTCAGTGGATGCGCGAGAAAGGCATTCAGTTTGAAATGAAGCAAAACGAACCGGAAGATCATTTTGGTTCACTGCTGTTGATGGCTGCGTGGTTGGCGGAGAATGGTCGCCAGACAGAATGCGAAGAATTGCTGGCATGGCACCTTTTTCCGTGGTCAACACGTTTTCTTGATGTTTTTATCGAAAAAGCAGAACACCCTTTCTACCGTGCACTGGGTGAACTGGCTCGCTTAACGCTGGCGCAATGGCAATCACAACTGTTAATTCCTGTCGCGGTTAAACCGCTGTTTCGATAGGATCACCGTAATATTGCCGGATGGTGACGATTACGCGCAATCCGGCAATAATAGGTTACAGTGTCACGTTTTTTTATCTCTTAAAGCACGCACTGCTTTTGCGGCTGGCCTCTTTTGCCGCAAAATAGTCGCCCGTGTTTCATTGCCCATTTCTGCTCATGCATCATCTACACATCTATCCGGATCTGCGCACTATGTTCCGCCGTCTGCTTATCGCAACAGTCGTCGGTATTCTCGCGGCCTTTGCCGTTGCCGGGTTTCGTCATGCGATGCTGCTACTGGAGTGGTTGTTCCTCAATAATGACTCCGGCAGTCTGGTCAATGCAGCGACAAACCTTTCCCCCTGGCGACGGTTGCTAACTCCGGCGCTCGGCGGACTGGCGGCGGGTTTGTTGCTGATGGGCTGGCAGAAATTTACCCAACAACGCCCTCATGCGCCGACCGATTACATGGAAGCGTTGCAAACCGATGGACAGTTCGATTACGCAGCAAGCCTGGTTAAATCGCTTGCCTCTCTGCTGGTAGTAACCAGCGGCAGTGCAATTGGTCGTGAAGGTGCGATGATTCTTTTAGCTGCCCTTGCCGCCTCCTGTTTTGCCCAACGTTTTACGCCACGCCAGGAGTGGAAATTATGGATCGCCTGTGGGGCCGCGGCGGGAATGGCTGCGGCCTATCGTGCCCCGCTTGCTGGCAGTTTATTTATAGCCGAAGTGCTGTTTGGCACTATGATGTTGGCCTCTCTCGGCCCGGTGATTATTTCCGCCGTCGTGGCATTGCTGGTTAGCAATCTGATTAATCATAGCGACGCGTTACTCTACAACGTACAACTCTCAGTGACGGTTCAGGCTCGTGACTATGCGCTGATTATCAGTACAGGTGTGCTGGCAGGTCTGTGCGGACCACTGTTGTTAACGTTAATGAACGCCTGTCATCGTGGATTTGTGAGTCTCAAACTTGCGCCGCCCTGGCAACTGGCACTAGGCGGGTTGATCGTGGGTCTGCTTTCCCTGTTCACACCTGCAGTGTGGGGCAACGGCTATAGCACCGTACAATCCTTTTTAACCGCCCCACCACTGTTAATGATCATTGCCGGGATCTTCCTTTGTAAACTGTGTGCCGTGCTGGCGAGTAGCGGTTCCGGCGCACCCGGTGGGGTCTTTACACCGACGCTATTTATCGGTCTTGCCATTGGCATGTTGTATGGTCGTAGCCTGGGATTATGGTTCCCTGATGGCGAAGAAATTACACTTTTACTCGGATTGACCGGGATGGCGACACTGTTGGCGGCGACCACGCACGCGCCGATTATGTCGACGTTGATGATATGTGAAATGACCGGGGAGTATCAGCTACTCCCCGGTTTATTGATTGCCTGCGTAATTGCGTCGGTAATTTCGCGGACGTTACACCGTGACTCTATCTACCGCCAGCACACTGCGCAGCATAGCTAAGCGGATGTATTGCCCCAGTTCACGCTGTTCGGCGCGCGGCAGATAAGGCAGTTCACCAATGAGCGGTGCCGGAAGTTTTTTACCCAGCACATCAATGATTTCCGCATAATGCGCCAGTCCTGGGTTGATTCGGTTAGCCACCCAGCCAATGAGCGGCAGCCCGTCGTTGGCGATCGCCTGAGCTGTTAGCAGTGCATGGTTAATGCAACCTTCCTGAATACCGACAACCATCAACACCGGCAGTTGTTCCTGCACTACCCATTCAGAGAGTGGACGCAAATCATTCATCAGACTGCGCCAGCCGCCAGTCCCTTCTACCACGACATGATCGACTTTTTCGGTCAGGTTTGCCAGGCCGTTTGAAATGAGGGTGTAATTGATTGGGCAACTGTGCGCCACGCTACTTTCTTCTTCGCTTAACGCGATAGGATTAACTGCTTCATAAGGCAGTTCGATGGTTGAAACACTCTGCAACACCAGGGCATCTTTATTACGCAGCCCTTCGGGTGTCTCTTTGCTCCCCTTCGCTACGGGTTTATATCCCGCAACCGTTTTTCCCTGGGAGGCTAACGCTTGTAGCAATGCGCGGGAAACCACCGTTTTCCCTACAGAAGTGTCTGTACCGGTAATAAAGAAACGCTTCAGCATCACTAACTCCACCGTTATGCTTCACAAATATAAACCAGGAAAATAATTAACCTTGAAAGTCTAAGTTATGCTTTCCTGGCCCAAATTGAGATAGCGCAAATTTTGGTAGAACAGTTAAAAAATGTTAACCCTGCAACAGACGAATCAACAAAGAACCGTTATACATCGCGTCTTTTACCAGTGCAGCGCCTGCCATCGTGCCCTGGTTAGAAAACTGAGTACTCTCAACGCTGATGTGCTGACTATACGCAGGAAGGGCCTGCTGACGGATGCTGTCTGAGATGACCGGGAAGAGGATATCTGCCGCTTTACTTAACGGTGAGCCAATCAGTATTTTTTGTGGGTTAAATAAATTCACCATGATGGCAAGAATGCGCCCGACATGCGCGCCCACCCCGGTAATGATGTCTTTTGCCAGTAGATCGCCGCGCAATGCCGCCTGACACAATGAGTCCACGGTTAACGGTTGTCCATGTAACATCGAGCTCATGGATTGATTAAGACGCAGCTGTGCCAGCTCAAGAATACTGTCCACGCTGGCGATGGTTTCGAGGCAGCCGTGATTCCCGCAATAACAGCGTTTCCCATACGGGTCGACCTGTGTGTGGCCTATTTCCACGAGACTACTGCTGCCTGCGTGTAGCAGATGACCATCGGTAATGACGCCCGCCCCCACGTTGTGATCGATAACCACCTGAATCACATCGCGCGCCCCGCGTGAGGCACCAAACAAGGCCTCTGCCATCGTCCATGCGCTGATATCATGCTGAATATAAACCGGAACGCCGGTATGCTGCTCCAGCGCCTCGCCGAGCGGCATCTCTTTTACATCCTCGTAGAACGGCATGCGATGTACAATACCATTTTCCGTATCAATAATTCCCGGCAAGGTTATGGCAATCGAAGTTAGACGCTCAAGTTTTTTCTGGTGGCGGATAAAAAACTGATCGATATGGGAAATAATACGATCCAGCAATGGCAAGTCATCTTTTAACGCCAGTTCCTGCGACTCTTCCACCACCAGTTTGCTGCTCAGATCGCGCAGAGCAAGGAAAATCTCCCCGCGACTAATGCGCAGAGAAAGATAGTGCCAGGCTTCAGTTTCAACCACCAGCCCCACCGCCGGACGGCCACGGTTCCCCGCTTCTTTGATTTCCAGCTCTTGCACCAGGTGTGCTTCGAGCATCTCACGGACAATTTTAGTGATACTGGCAGGAGCCAGTTGCGCCAGACGGGAAAGATCGATACGCGAGACTGGACCAAGCTGATCAATCAGGCGATAAACCGCGCCCGCGTTGGTCTGCTTTATTTGATCAATGTGCCCAGGCTGGTTTTCAGCAACCACCGCATACTCCCTATATTTTCGCGCTCCGAAATAATCTGTAGGCTATGGTGAAGCACTTCAATACGTGTCGTCAAATTTTTACTTAGGCATGTGATTAACAGCACATTTTTCGGGCTTTTTCGCTGAAATTTCCCTCACCTGAGAGCATTCAGCAGATGAATACGAAAGTTACGCGCAGCCGGACTTTGTTCATGATGTTTCGGCCAGACCAACCACATTTCAGAAACCGCATCCTCTTCAGCAATCGGCACCCAGCGCATTTCGTTGAGCTGAACACGTTTAAATGACGCAGGCAAAATTGAAACACCCAGACCGGCGGAAACCAGACCGATGATGGTCATTGCCTCGCCCACCTCCTGAGTGATGACGGGCGTCAAATGGTAACGTCGCATCAGCCCGAGAATATCGTCATACAGCCCTGTCCCGACGTGCGGATCAAAAAAGACAAAGGGTTCTTTCGCCAGTTCAGCCAGCGTTACATTCGGGTTATTTGCCAGGGGATGATCGTGCGGGATCATCGCCATAAGCGGTTCATGGACGATGACTGCGTGTTCAAGCGACTCCGGTAACGCTGTGTTACGCAGCAATCCCATATCCAGCGTTCCTTCAATGAGCGGAGCGATTTGCTCGCGAGTGTTCATTTCGCGGGTTTGTAAATGGACATCAGGATAATCACGGCGAAACAGCGATAACGTATCGGACACCGCCCGAATAAAAGGAGCCGACGAAGTAAAACCAATGCGCAACTCCCCCGCTTCACCCTGATGCAGCCTTTCAGCGCGAGCGGCAGCGTCATCCACCATAGACAGGATTTGCCGACTATCTGCAAGAAACTGTTTTCCTGCTGCCGTCAGCAATACACTGCGATTGGTTCGTGCCAGCAGTCGGGCACCAATTTGTTGCTCCAGCGCCTGAATCTGCTGACTTAGCGGCGGTTGCGAAATATTCAGGCGGGCAGCGGCGCGCCCGAAATGTAGCTCTTCCGCAACAGCAACAAAGTAACGCAGATGACGAAGTTCAATATTCATATTTAAAACATCTTATTTGAGATTATTAATATATTAGACAGAACAATTCGATTTTCCTACCCTATGTATAAGCCTGATCTACAGGCATATTTAGCAAGGATTTCAAGTGAGCCGTACTACAACTGTTGATGGCGCTCCGGCAAGCGACACTGACAAGCAAAGCATTTCTCAGCCAAATCAATTTATTAAACGCGGTACGCCGCAATTTATGCGCGTCACCCTGGCGCTGTTCTCTGCCGGACTGGCAACATTTGCACTTCTCTATTGTGTGCAGCCTATCCTTCCGGTGCTTTCGCAGGAGTTTGGCTTAACCCCCGCGAACAGTAGTATTTCACTGTCCATTTCCACGGCGATGTTGGCTATTGGTTTGCTGTTTACTGGCCCGCTATCCGATGCCATTGGTCGCAAACCAGTGATGGTCACGGCGCTACTGTTGGCCTCCATTTGTACGTTACTTTCGACAATGATGACCAGCTGGCACGGCATTTTGATTATGCGCGCCTTGATTGGGCTTTCGTTAAGTGGCGTGGCAGCTGTTGGCATGACTTATCTTAGCGAGGAAATCCATCCCAGTTTCGTGGCCTTTTCAATGGGGTTGTATATCAGCGGCAACTCAATTGGCGGCATGAGCGGACGCTTAATTAGCGGTGTCTTCACGGACTTTTTCAACTGGCGAATTGCTCTGGCGGCAATCGGTTGTTTCGCGCTGGCCTCGGCGTTGATGTTCTGGAAAATCCTCCCTGAATCACGCCATTTTCGCCCGACTTCGCTGCGCCCTAAGACGTTGTTTATCAACTTTCGTCTGCACTGGCGTGACCGGGGATTACCGTTATTGTTCGCAGAAGGCTTTTTGCTGATGGGGTCGTTCGTCACGCTGTTTAATTACATCGGCTATCGGTTGATGCTCTCCCCCTGGCATGTCAGTCAGGCCGTGGTTGGCTTATTATCGCTGGCTTATTTGACCGGTACATGGAGCTCACCCAAAGCCGGAACCATGACCACCCGCTATGGGCGTGGTCCAGTGATGTTGTTTTCGACGGGGGTTATGCTGTTTGGTTTACTGATGACCTTATTCAGCTCGCTGTGGCTGATCTTTGCCGGAATGTTACTCTTCTCAGCAGGATTCTTCGCAGCCCACTCAGTAGCCAGCAGCTGGATCGGCCCCCGCGCAAAACGCGCTAAAGGCCAGGCCTCCTCGCTGTATCTGTTCAGTTACTATCTGGGGTCGAGTATTGCCGGGACGCTGGGTGGTGTTTTCTGGCATAACTATGGCTGGAACGGCGTCGGCGCATTTATTGCTCTGATGCTGGTCATTGCTCTGCTGGTCGGGACGCGTTTGCATCGTCGTCTGCACGCCTGAAAAATAAGTCCGGACTGCGGTAAATACCCGTCCGGACTTATTGCCAGCTCAAACCAACGTTAATAGCCATCCTAAAATAGACGAAGCGCCAGCCAATTCCCGCAGCGCGTCTAGCGTCATCAGGATTATAAGTACCCAAATAAACGGATTCATTTTGCTGTGTGTCATTTATTACTGATGCGCAGTTATTCTACTGCTTTGTAAGTAGTAAAATAGTTAACCCGATCAAGACTACTATTATTGGTAGCTAAATTTCCCTTAAGTCACAATACGTTATTATCAACGCTGTAATTTATTCAGCGTTTGTACATATCGTTACACGCTGAAACCAACCACTCACGGAAGTCTGCCATTCCCAGGGATATAGTTATTTCAACGGCCCCGCAGTGGGGTTAAATGAAAAAACAAATTGAGGGTATGACAATGAAAAAAGTATTAGCTCTGGTTGTTGCCGCTGCTATGGGTCTGTCTTCTGCCGCCTTTGCTGCAGAGACTACGACCACACCTGCTCCGACTGCGACGACCACCAAAGCAGCGCCGGCGAAAACTACACATCATAAAAAACAGCATAAAGCAGCACCTGCCCAGAAAGCGCAGGCGGCTAAAAAGCATCATAAAAATACGAAAGCTGAACAGAAAGCCCCTGAACAAAAAGCGCAGGCAGCGAAGAAACACGCCAAGAAACACAGCCATCAGCAACCGGCAAAACCTGCTGCACAACCCGCAGCGTAAGTTTTCAACAGTAATGCTGGCGCGCCCCCTCGCGCCTGAAAATTACGGTGCTAAGCGGGTAACGTTTAGCACCGCCTTTAGCGGAGGGTAGTATGGTGGGCCGTTATCGCTTTGAGTTCATTCTGATCATCCTTATTTTATGCGCACTGATTGCCGCCCGTTTTTATCTTTCCTGATTGTAGTTATCTGATTTTACTCCCACTTTCATCCCGTCCCGTCTATAGTATTTATGAGGGTTTGCTTTTAATAATCATAATTACCCACCAGAGTGTGATATGCGTACAACCATTGCTGTAGTGTTGGGTGCAATTAGTTTGACGTCTGCTTTTGTGTTTGCAGATAAACCAGACGTTGCCAGATCGGCAAACGATGAGGTCAGCACCCTGTTTTTTGGTCATGATGATCGTGTGCCAGTGAATGACACGACCCAATCACCGTGGGATGCGGTTGGGCAACTGGAAACGGCCAGCGGCAATTTATGTACGGCGACGCTGATTGCACCCAATCTGGCATTAACGGCAGGACACTGTTTATTGACACCTCCAAAGGGTAAAGCCGATAAAGCAGTGGCGCTGCGTTTTGTGTCAAATAAAGGTCTTTGGCGCTATGAGATCCACGACATAGAAGGCCGCGTTGATCCGACACTGGGAAAGCGGTTAAAAGCAGATGGGGATGGTTGGATTGTACCTCCCGCAGCCGCGCCGTGGGACTTCGGATTGATTGTGCTACGTAATCCCCCTTCTGGCATTACGCCGTTGCCGTTATTTGAGGGAGATAAAGCCGCGCTTACCGCCGCATTAAAAGCGGCAGGTCGTAAAGTGACTCAGGCAGGCTACCCTGAAGATCATCTCGATACGTTGTACAGTCATCAAAACTGTGAAGTGACTGGCTGGGCGCAAACGTCGGTGATGTCACATCAGTGCGATACCTTGCCGGGTGACAGCGGTTCGCCTCTGATGTTGCATACCGATGACGGCTGGCAATTAATTGGGGTGCAAAGTTCGGCTCCTGCCGCGAAAGATCGCTGGCGCGCCGATAACCGGGCCATTTCTGTTACCGGTTTTCGCGACAAGCTGGATCAACTGTCGCAAAAATAATGTTCAAACGCTGCCCGACAGCGCGGGCAGCGTCTTCATCAGGCAAGTTTCACCATGATCATTCCAGCCAACAGCAAGACCAGGCCAATCCAGCCTTTACGATTTAACCGTTGACCAAACAAGATCCAACCTGCGGCTAACGTGGCGGCAATACCAAACCCGCCCCACAATGCATAAGCGACAGACAAGTCGATCCCTTTAACGGCTTGAGAAAGCGCACTAAAGGCAGCCAGCACCGCCGCCAGGGAGAGCAAGCCAAATATTTTGCGACGAAAGCCGTCAGAAAATTTCAAAAAGACGTTAGCAACGATTTCCAGCACGATTGCCAATGCCAGCCAGGCGGCGTGAACCCATTCAAACTGCGCCATGGTTCACCTCCAGTTCAGGTTTACGCGCTTTACGGGTACCTGATTTTATCAACACAATCCCGGCGACCAGGGTGGTTAACCCGGCAATTTTCATCAGCGATAAACTTTCGTCGAATAACAAAACGCTAAACAAGGTAATAAATAAAATACCGATACCTTCCCACAGCGCATAAGCTACGCCTAAGGCGATTTTTTTAACGGCGAAAGAGAGAAATATATACGACAGAGAAATCATCACCAGCATTAAAATAAAGCCGCCATTTCCCTCACTGACGCTCGCCCATTTCATTGACAGCGTACCGGTAATTTCTGTAGCAATAGCCAGACCTAATAAAATCCAATAAATATACATTGTCCTTCTCCTGCAAGAGAATTATTTTAATTTTCGCTTAATTCAGCGAAACCAAAGTAAAGTGGTCAAGCCCCGCGCATAGCGCAAGCTTTGGCAGAAGAAAGGACTAAAGCGCGTTGCCCCAGTGCTGCTCACCTACGAGCAAGATAGTGGATGAGGTACGAAGATGGGTAAATGTAGAAAATAACGTCCTGAACAAATTGTCCATAATATTACAATTATCCGCAGTGTTGCTTCTCGTCATCGCGGATGATAATTGTCCTCGGTAGTTGAACACGCCTGATTTGTATCATAGCTTAAGAATTAACTCAAAATATTTTCACTTCTTTACCTGAGCGGTTTGATTTTCGTTATGATGACGGAGCGAAAAAGACATTATTATTAGCAAAGGAAGAAAAAACGGGGACAAGCATGGCAAAGCCGATCATCACGCTCAATGGCCTAAAAATCGTCATTATGTTGGGAATGCTGGTCATTATTCTCTGTGGTATCCGTTTTGCCGCCGAGATCATCGTGCCGTTTATTCTCGCATTATTTATTGCTGTTATTCTTAACCCGCTGGTGCAACACATGGTCCGCTGGCGTGTGCCGCGTGTACTGGCGGTGTCGATTTTGATGACCATCATCGTGATGGCGATGGTGTTGCTATTAGCTTATCTGGGTTCCGCGCTCAACGAGTTGACGCGGACGTTACCGCAATATCGCAACTCTATTATGACGCCGCTGCAAGCGCTTGAACCGTTGTTGCAACGCGTAGGGATTGACGTCTCAGTTGACCAGCTGGCGCATTATATTGATCCGAACGCGGCGATGACGTTGCTCACCAACTTATTGACGCAGTTATCTAATGCCATGTCATCAATATTTTTATTGCTGCTGACGGTGCTGTTTATGCTGCTCGAAGTGCCACAATTGCCCGGAAAATTTCAGCAAATGATGGCGCGTCCGGTTGAAGGGATGGCGGCGATTCAACGTGCGATTGACAGTGTTTCTCATTATCTGGTGCTGAAAACAGCCATCAGCATCATCACCGGCCTGGTCGCCTGGGCGATGCTCGCCGCACTCGATGTTCGCTTCGCTTTTGTCTGGGGATTGCTGGCCTTTGCGCTTAATTACATCCCGAATATTGGTTCAGTCCTCGCGGCAATCCCCCCTATCGCTCAGGTACTGGTGTTTAATGGCTTCTACGAAGCGTTGCTGGTGCTGGCGGGATATCTGCTGATTAATCTGGTCTTCGGCAATATTCTGGAGCCGCGTATCATGGGGCGTGGGCTGGGGCTTTCCACATTGGTGGTATTTTTGTCGTTGATTTTTTGGGGATGGTTGTTAGGACCGGTGGGTATGCTGCTTTCCGTGCCGTTGACAATTATTGTCAAAATTGCGCTTGAACAAACAGCGGGAGGTCAAAGCATCGCCGTTCTGTTAAGCGATCTCAATAAAGAGTGACGGCCTCAGCAGAGGCCGTCAGGGTTACAGAGCTTTCAGGATTGCATCCACGCTGGCTTTGGCGTCACCAAACAGCATGTGGGTGTTTTCCTTGAAGAACAGCGGGTTTTGCACACCAGCATAGCCAGTGTTCATCGAACGTTTAAAGACAATCACGTTCTGCGCTTTCCACACTTCCAGCACAGGCATACCAGCAATCGGACTCTTCGGATCATCCTGCGCCGCCGGGTTAACCGTATCGTTAGCACCAATCACCAGTACGGTATCGGTATCAGCAAAGTCATCATTGATCTCGTCCATTTCCAGCACGATGTCATACGGTACTTTTGCTTCAGCCAGCAATACGTTCATATGTCCAGGCAAACGCCCCGCGACCGGGTGGATACCGAAACGCACATTAATACCACGAGCGCGCAATTTCTCAGTAATTTCAGCGACAGGATATTGCGCCTGCGCGACTGCCATGCCGTACCCCGGAGTAATGATCACTGAATGGGAGTTTTTCAGCAGTTCCGCTGTCTCTTCTGCGGTGATTTCGCGGTGCTCACCCACTTCCTGATCATCGCCAGTAGAAGAGCCGTCGGTGCCGAAACCACCCGCAATAACGCTGATAAAGGAACGGTTCATCGCCTTACACATAATGTAAGAAAGGATAGCCCCCGAAGAACCGACCAGCGCACCGGTCACAATCAGCAGGTCGTTGCTGAGCATAAAGCCCGCAGCCGCAGCCGCCCAGCCGGAGTACGAGTTCAGCATCGACACCACCACTGGCATATCTGCACCACCGATGGAGGCGACTAAATGCCAGCCGAATACCAGCGCAATTGCGGTCATTATCAGCAATGCCAGCACTTGCAGGCCGACGCTGTCCGTGCGAACAAATACAATCAGCAGCAGGAAGGAAACGACCAGAGCCGCCAGGTTCATTTTGTGACGGTTTGGCAGCATCAATGGTTTAGACGAAATCTTGCCACACAGTTTGCCGAACGCCACCACCGAACCCGTGAACGTTACCGCCCCGATGAAGATACCGAGGAACACTTCCGTCAGGTGAATATTGACCAGAATCGGTGCCATTCCCGCGTCATGATGCAGATAGCTGTTAAAGCCAACCAGCACTGCCGCCAGACCCACGAAGCTATGCAGGATCGCCACCAGTTCTGGCATTTCGGTCATTTCAACTTTCTTCGCCAGACGGATACCAATTGCCCCACCAATGACCATCGCCAGCAAGATCCAGCCAACATTACCCGTATCCGGTCCAAAAATGGTTGCGATTAACGCAATCGCCATCCCGGCGATACCGAAGTTGTTACCCTGGCGAGACGTTTCATGTTTCGAAAGACCGGCCAGACTGAAGATAAACAGGATCGCGGCAACAATGTATGCAGCTGTAACTAATCCTCCAGACATATGTTACCCCTTAATTTTTGCGGAACATTTTCAGCATGCGCTGAGTCACGGTGAAGCCACCGAAAATATTAATGCTGGCTATAAGCACCGCGATAAAACTAAGGAAGCTAACCCAGCCGCCCTGGCCAATCTGCAACAGTGCTCCGACAACAATAATCCCTGAAATCGCGTTGGTGACCGACATCAACGGTGTATGCAGCGCGTGCGATACATTCCACACCACGTAATAACCGACAACGCAGGCCAGCGCGAAAACGGTGAAGTGCCCAAGGAATTCTTTCGGCGCAACGCTTGCCATCCAGCCAAAAAGAATGATTGCCAGCGCCATCAACGCGTATTTACGCCACGGTGAGCAGGTACATTTTTCCTCAGTTTTCACTTCCGGTGCCGCTTTTTGTGCCGCCTGCGGCTGAGCTGATACCTGAATCGGCGGTGCCGGCCAGGTAATTTCGCCCGCACGGATCACGGTCACGCCGCGAATCACCACATCATCAAAATCAACAGTGATATTGCCGTCTTTCTCTTTGCACAACAGTTTCAGCAGATTAACGAGGTTTGTGCCGTAAAGCTGTGAGGATTGCGTCGGCAGACGGCCCGGAAGATCGGTATAACCAATCACTTTGACACCATTTTCCGTAGTGAAGATTTCACCCGGCACGGTGTATTCACAGTTGCCGCCGTTTTGGGCTGCCAGGTCGACAATCACACTGCCCGCCTTCATGGAGTCAACCATTTCACGGGTAATTAGCTTCGGCGCTGGTTTGCCTGGAATAAGCGCGGTGGTGACAATGATATCGACCTCTTTTGCCTGGGCGGCAAAGAGTTCCATTTCCGCTTTGATGAACGCGTCCGACATCACTTTGGCATAGCCATCGCCGCTGCCAGCTTCCTCTTTAAAATCCAGCTCGAGGAATTCCGCGCCCATACTTTGAACTTGTTCTTTCACTTCCGGGCGGGTGTCGAATGCACGCACAATCGCGCCGAGACTGTTTGCTGCGCCAATGGCGGCCAGACCTGCAACACCCGCACCAATCACCATCACTTTTGCCGGTGGCACTTTCCCGGCCGCAGTAATTTGCCCGGTAAAGAAGCGCCCAAATTCATGTGCCGCTTCAACAATGGCGCGATAACCGGCGATGTTCGCCATCGAGCTTAGTGCGTCCAGCGATTGTGCGCGTGAGATACGCGGCACAGAGTCCATCGCCATCACGGTCACGTTACGTTCCGCAAGTTTTTGCATTAATTCCGGATTCTGCGCAGGCCAGATAAAACTCACCAGCGTTGTCCCAGGATTCAGTAACGCAATTTCATCATCTAACGGCGCATTGACCTTCAGAATGATCTCTGACTGCCAGACGCTATTCCCTTCTACAATTTCAGCGCCCGCTTGCACAAACGCTTTATCGTCAAAACTTGCCAGTTGACCCGCGCCGCTCTCTACCGCGACGGTAAAACCCAGTTTCAGCAGCTGTTCCACTGTTTTTGGCGTTGCTGCAACACGGGTTTCATTGGTTAACCGTTCTCTTGGTATGCCAATTCGCATGATATTCCCTTCCATCGGTTTTATTGATGATGGTTTGCCTGTGTCAGGAGCCACACAAGCTGCTCATGTACGAGCTAAATGTTACTCCGTTAAAATAAATTAGTAACAAACGCCCTATAACGTACTGAAAATTATGCCTGTGATCTAGCGCCAAAAATCAGTATTTCGGCGTGAACTCGCAAAATATTAACGATTCAGCCGTGATAGTGGGATAAACACCTTAGAACGCCGGATAAAGACTGATAATTGTCTTCGACGGTCGGGTAAAACGAGACATCGCCCCGGCACGAATCACTACTTAACATTAAATTAACTTATACAATTCAGTTGCTTCAGTAGTAATGATGCTGATACGGCTGTTTTTTAAGCATAGACGGTCATTTGAGCAGGATTAAAATTGGCTTAAGGAATGTGATATGAAAAATGACGCAGACAGTTACACCGTTTAAATGCAATAATCAGCCACGTTTCTCGTTAATAACAATACCAGTACCTGGTTTGCGCAAGGCGAAGGATTATTTTTATGAAGCTTAAGAACACCCTCCTGGCGTCGGCACTGCTTTCTGCTACGGCATTCTCCGTTAACGCAGCAACAGAACTGACACCGGAGCAAGCGGCAGCGGTTAAACCTTTTGACCGTGTAGTGGTTACCGGTCGTTTTAATGCTATTGGCGAAGCGGTGAAAGCCGTTTCTCGTCGCGCAGATAAAGAAGGTGCCGCCTCTTTTTATGTTGTCGACACTTCTGATTTTGGTAACAGCGGTAACTGGCGTGTGGTCGCTGACCTCTATAAAGCCGATGCTGAAAAAGCAGAAGAAACAAGTAATCGCGTAATTAACGGTGTTGTCGAACTGCCGAAAGATCAGGCTGTTCTGATTGAACCGTTTGACACGGTCACCGTCCAGGGCTTCTATCGTAGCCAGCCAGAAGTCAATGATGCCATCACCAAAGCGGCAAAAGCGAAAGGTGCCTACTCTTTCTACATCGTTCGTCAAATCGATGCCAACCAGGGCGGCAACCAGCGTATTACTGCATTCATCTATAAAAAAGATGCTAAGAAACGTATCGTCCAGAGCCCGGATGTGATCCCGGCAGATTCCGAAGCAGGACGTGCAGCTCTGGCTGCCGGTGGCGAAGCCGCGAAGAAAGTTGAGATCCCGGGTGTTGCGACTACCGCATCACCAAGTTCTGAAGTCGGTCGCTTCTTTGAAACCCAGTCATCAAAAGGCGGGCGTTACACCGTCACGCTCCCGGATGGCACTAAAGTCGAAGAACTGAACAAAGCGACCGCAGCGATGATGGTCCCGTTCGACAGCATCAAATTCTCTGGCAACTACGGCAACATGACCGAAGTCTCCTATCAGGTTGCGAAACGTGCCGCGAAGAAAGGTGCTAAGTATTACCACATCACCCGCCAGTGGCAGGAACGTGGTAATAACCTGACCGTCAGCGCAGATCTGTATAAATAACTATTCAGTTACTCCTATAAGGCGGCTTGATGCCGCCTTTCGCATTTTTAGTCACAAATTTCCCCGCGACCATTGCATGCAGACACATCTCTTCGTAAAATCCCGCGCTTCAGTGGCAAACTCCATTTTTATGCGTTTTGCCCTAATATTTATTCTTCTTATCACGTTTTAATCACTGGATATCGATGGAAAAGAAACTGGGACTGAGCGCACTCACCGCGCTGGTATTAAGCTCAATGCTGGGCGCGGGTGTTTTCAGTCTGCCGCAAAATATGGCGGCAGTTGCCAGCCCGGCAGCACTGCTCATCGGCTGGGGTATTACTGGCGCTGGCATTTTATTGCTGGCCTTTGCCATGCTGATCCTCACGCGCATTCGTCCCGAACTTGACGGCGGTATCTTTACCTATGCCCGCGAAGGGTTTGGCGAGCTAATCGGCTTTTGTTCCGCATGGGGATACTGGCTGTGCGCAGTCATCGCCAACGTCTCCTATCTGGTGATCGTTTTTTCCGCGTTAAGCTTTTTTACGGACACGCCGGAATTGCGCCTGTTTGGCGATGGTAATACCTGGCAATCGATAGTCGGTGCATCGGCTTTATTGTGGATTGTTCACTTTTTGATCCTGCGCGGGGTGCAAACCGCTGCCAGCATTAACCTGGTGGCGACACTGGCAAAATTGTTGCCGCTGGGTCTGTTTGTTGTGCTGGCGATGATGATGTTCAAACTGGATACCTTCAAGCTCGACTTCACCGGACTTGCACTTGGCGTACCCGTTTGGGAACAGGTGAAAAACACCATGCTGATCACCCTGTGGGTTTTCATTGGTGTGGAAGGTGCCGTGGTTGTTTCTGCGCGTGCGCATAATAAACGTGATGTTGGCAAAGCGACACTGCTGGCGGTTCTCTCCGCTCTGGGCGTTTACTTGCTGGTAACGCTGCTTTCGCTGGGTGTGGTGGCACGTCCTGAACTGGCTGAAATTCGTAACCCGTCAATGGCCGGTCTGATGGTGGAAATGATGGGACCATGGGGCGAAATCATCATCGCTGCCGGTTTGATCGTTTCCGTTTGCGGCGCGTACTTAAGCTGGACCATCATGGCAGCAGAAGTACCGTTCCTGGCCGCCACTCATAAAGCATTCCCGCGCATTTTTGCGCGCCAGAACGCACAAGCTGCGCCATCCGCCTCACTGTGGTTGACCAACATCTGCGTGCAAATTTGTCTGGTACTCATCTGGCTGACCGGTTCCGATTACAACACGTTGCTGACCATCGCCTCAGAAATGATTCTGGTGCCCTATTTCCTGGTCGGCGCGTTCTTGCTGAAAATCGCAACCCGTCCACTGCATAAAGCGGTAGGTGTCGGTGCCTGCATTTATGGCTTATGGTTATTGTACGCCTCTGGTCCAATGCACTTGCTGTTATCCGTTGTTCTGTATGCACCGGGGCTGCTGGTTTTCCTGTACGCGCGCAAAACGCATACCCATGATAATGTACTGAACCGTCAGGAAATGGTGCTGATTGGCATGCTGTTAATTGCCTCAGTTCCGGCGACCTGGATGCTGGTGGGATAACGTTCATCCCATCGTTGGATAGCAAAGGAGATAACGATGGGTAAAACCCAGCCCTTGCCAATATTAATTACTGGCGGAGGTCGTCGCATCGGCCTCGCCCTCGCATGGCATTTCATTAATCAAAAGCAACCGGTGATTGTCAGCTATCGGACACACTATCCAGCCATTGATGGACTGATTAATGCAGGTGCGCAGTGTATTCAGGCTGATTTTTCGACCAACGACGGTGTGATGGCGTTTGCCGATGAAGTACTAAAAAGCACCCATGGTCTGCGTGCTATTTTGCATAACGCCAGTGCGTGGATGGCGGAAAAACCGGGTGCGCCACTGGCCGACGTACTGGCTTGCATGATGCAGATCCACGTTAATACCCCATACCTGCTCAACCATGCGCTGGAAAGATTACTGCGTGGGCACGGACACGCCGCCAGCGATATCATTCACTTTACCGATTATGTGGTGGAGCGCGGTAGCGACAAACATATTGCGTATGCTGCAAGCAAAGCGGCACTGGATAATATGACCCGCTCGTTTGCCCGCAAGCTGGCACCGGAAGTGAAAGTGAATTCTATTGCGCCATCGCTGATCCTGTTTAATGAACATGATGATGCCGAATATCGACAACAGGCGCTGAATAAATCACTGATGAAAACCGCGCCTGGCGAGAAAGAAGTGATCGACCTGGTCGATTACTTACTTACCAGTTGCTTTGTCACCGGACGCAGTTTCCCACTTGATGGCGGTCGTCATCTGCGTTAATGCAGCTTTATCCAGCATATAATCAACACCCATGCGCTTATCCCCCAACACGCAACAGAACCAACAAAAGCGGCGGGCAAGCGCATCATTCCGGTGAAATACCACAGCGACACCAGGTAAACAAAATAGGGAATAATCGACCACATACTAAAAATGATGGTTGCGCGTAAGGCTTCAATGCCGCGTTCGCTGGCAACAATATAATGCGCGATAAGCGCAAAGGTCGGGAAAAGTGGAATCAGCCCGGCGATATAATAATTTTTCGTTTTTGCTAAAACACCAATCAACAGCACTACCAGCGCACCGAGCGCGGCTTTGATTACCAGCCCCATCTTTTTACCTTAACACTTCCATAACAAGTCATCAGTAGAATACCTGATGAAAACTTGTTTAGAAACGATTGATAGTAAGTAAAAACAGCGCGGTGTATTGTGACGTTTTTATATCTACCGTGAATGTTATGAACACTATCGTATTTGTGGAAGATGATGCGGAAGTCGGTTCACTGATTGCCGCGTACCTGGCAAAACATGATATGCAGGTTACCGTAGAGCCGCGCGGCGACCAGGCCGAAGAAACCATTTTGCGAGAAAATCCGGATTTGGTGTTACTCGACATCATGCTACCAGGCAAGGACGGCATGACCATTTGTCGTGATTTACGCGCAAAGTGGTCTGGACCGATTGTTCTTCTAACCTCTCTCGATAGCGATATGAACCACATCCTGGCACTGGAAATGGGTGCCTGCGACTATATTCTCAAAACGACGCCCCCTGCTGTTTTGCTAGCGCGTTTACGTTTGCATTTGCGTCAGAATGAGCAAGCCACACTGACCAAAGGTCTTCAGGAAACGTCTCTGACTCCCTACAAAGCCCTGCATTTCGGCACGTTGACCATCGATCCCATCAACCGCGTAGTCACCCTGGCTAACACTGAAATCTCGCTCTCGACAGCTGATTTCGAATTATTGTGGGAATTAGCTACCCATGCCGGGCAAATCATGGACCGCGATGCATTGCTGAAAAATTTACGCGGCGTCAGTTATGACGGACTGGATCGTAGCGTGGACGTGGCTATTTCGCGGTTAAGAAAAAAACTACTCGATAACGCCGCAGAACCTTATCGCATTAAAACCGTGCGTAACAAAGGCTATCTTTTTGCGCCTCATGCATGGGAATAAGCGATGAAAAAATTGTTTATCCAGTTTTACCTGTTATTGTTTGTCTGCTTCCTTGTGATGTCTCTGCTGGTTGGGCTGGTGTACAAATTTACCGCCGAACGCGCGGGCAAACAGTCGCTGGATGATTTGATGAACAGTTCGCTGTATCTGATGCGCAGCGAATTGCGTGAGATCCCCCCACACGACTGGGGTAAGACGCTGAAAGAGATGGATTTAAATCTCTCTTTCGATCTGCGTGTCGAGCCACTGAGTAAATACCATCTTGATGATATTTCCATGCACCGACTGCGTGGCGGCGAAATTGTCGCCCTGGACGATCAGTACACGTTTTTGCAGCGTATCCCGCGCAGCCACTACGTGCTGGCAGTTGGTCCTGTTCCTTATCTTTATTACCTCCATCAAATGCGATTGCTGGATATCGCCCTGATCGCTTTTATTGCTATTTCCCTCGCCTTTCCGGTGTTTATCTGGATGCGTCCGCACTGGCAGGATATGTTAAAACTGGAAGCAGCGGCGCAACGATTTGGCGATGGGCATCTCAATGAACGTATCCACTTTGATGAGGGTTCGAGCTTTGAACGACTTGGCGTCGCATTTAACCAGATGGCGGACAATATCAACGCCTTAATTGCCAGCAAAAAACAGCTTATTGACGGTATCGCTCACGAACTGCGAACACCGTTAGTGCGCCTGCGTTATCGACTGGAGATGAGCGATAACCTGAGCGCCGCCGAATCCCAGGCGTTGAATCGTGATATCAGTCAACTTGAAGCTTTAATTGAAGAGCTGCTGACTTATGCCCGACTCGATCGCCCACAAAACGAGCTTCATCTTAGCAAACCAGACCTGCCGTTGTGGCTGTCAACGCATCTGGCAGATATTCAGGCAGTAACGCCCGATAAAACGGTACGGATAAAAACGCTCATGCAAGGCCATTATGCGGCGTTGGATATGCGCTTAATGGAGCGCGTGCTGGATAATTTGCTCAATAACGCCCTGCGCTACTGCCATTCAACGGTTGAAACCAGCCTGCTACTGTCGGGGAATAAAGCGACATTAATTGTTGAGGATGATGGCTCAGGGATTGCCCCAGAAAACCGCGAACATATCTTTGAACCTTTTGTTCGCCTCGATCCCAGCCGGGGTCGCTCAACCGGCGGCTGCGGGCTGGGACTGGCAATTGTCCACTCTATAGCACTGGCAATGGGCGGTACGGTTAATTGTGGCACCAGCGAACTGGGTGGTGCCCGCTTCTCGTTTAGCTGGCCGTTATGGCATAACATCCCGCAATTTACCTCTGCTTGACACTACGCGCACGGTGGTCAAGTCACCACCACTGTGCTATAAATTAAGGATGTTGTAACTAAAGTGGTTAATATTATGGCGCGTTACGATCTCGTAGACCGACTCAACACTACTTTTCGCCAGATGGAACAAGAGCTGGCTGCATTTGCCGCTCATCTTGAGCAACACAAGCTATTGGTTGCCCGCGTGTTCTCTTTGCCGGAGGTAAAAAAAGAGGATGAGCATAATCCGCTTAATCGTATTGAGGTAAAACAACATCTCGGCAACGACGCGCAGTCGCTGGCGTTGCGTCATTTCCGCCATTTATTTATTCAACAACAGTCCGAAAATCGCAGCAGCAAGGCCGCTGTCCGTCTGCCTGGCGTGTTGTGTTACCAGGTCGATAACCTTTCGCAAGCAGCGTTGGTCAGTCATATTCAGCACATCAATAAACTCAAGACCACGTTCGAGCATATCGTCACGGTTGAATCAGAACTCCCCACCGCGGCACGTTTTGAATGGGTGCATCGTCATTTGCCGGGGCTGATCACCCTTAATGCTTACCGCACGCTCACCGTTCTGCACGACCCCGCCACTTTACGTTTTGGCTGGGCTAATAAACATATCATTAAAAATTTGCATCGTGATGAAGTCCTGGCACAGCTGGAAAAAAGCCTGAAATCACCACGCAGTGTCGCACCGTGGACGCGCGAGGAGTGGCAAAGAAAACTGGAGCGAGAGTATCAGGATATCGCTGCCCTGCCACAGAACGCGAAGTTAAAAATCAAACGTCCGGTGAAGGTGCAGCCGATTGCCCGCGTCTGGTACAAAGGAGATCAAAAACAAGTACAACACGCTTGCCCTACACCGCTTATTGCGCTGATTAATCGGGATAATGGCGCGGGCGTGCCGGATGTTGGGGAGTTGTTAAATTACGATGCCGACAATGTGCAACACCGTTATAAACCACAGGCGCAGCCGCTTCGTTTGATCATTCCCCGGCTGCACCTGTATGTTGCGGATTAACGCCCGGCTTTCATACTGCCGACCATCTGTTCTGGCCGTACCCAGCTGTCAAACTCGGCTTCGCTAAGATACCCCAGCGCAAGGGCCGCAGCTTTTAAGGTCAGCCCTTCTTTATGCGCTTTTTTGGCGATCTCCGCGGCTTTGTCATAACCAATGTGGGTGTTAAGCGCAGTCACCAGCATCAGCGATTCATTGAGTAATTGATTGATTCGCTCACGATTCGGTTCAATACCCACTGCGCAGTGTTTGTTAAAACTTTCCATGCCATCTGCCAGCAAGCGCACCGATTGCAGGAAATTGTGGATCACCATTGGACGGAAGACGTTCAGTTCAAAGTTACCGGAAGCGCCCCCCATGTTGATCGCCACGTCGTTCCCCATCACCTGACAGCAGAGCATGGTTAATGCCTCACACTGTGTTGGATTCACTTTCCCCGGCATGATTGAGCTGCCCGGCTCATTTTCCGGGATTGAGATTTCACCAATTCCGCAGCGCGGGCCAGAGGCCAGCCAGCGGACATCATTGGCGATTTTCATCAGTGACGCAGCCAACCCTTTCAACGCGCCGTGCGCCTGAACCAGGGCATCACAGGTCGCCAGCGCTTCAAATTTGTTCGGCGCGGTAACAAACGGTGCACAGGTAATGACTGCCAGTTCATCTGCTACGCGACGCGCATACTCCGGATGGGTATTTAGTCCAGTACCCACCGCTGTACCGCCAAGAGCCAGTTCCGCTACGTGAGGCAGGCTGTATTCGATATGTTTGAGATTATGCTCGAGCATCGCTACCCAGCCGGAAATCTCCTGCCCCAGCGTTAACGGCGTGGCATCCTGCAAGTGAGTACGACCAATTTTGACGATATCGGCAAAAGCACGGGATTTCTCATTCAGTGTCTGTGTCAGGGTTTTAAGCTGAGGAATGAGTTGCTTGCGCAGCGCCAGCAGCGCCGCAACGTGCATCGCCGTCGGAAAGACATCGTTGGAACTTTGGCTTTTGTTCACGTCGTCGTTAGGGTGAACTTTACGTTCCATCCCGCGCACACCGCCGAGTAATTCACTGGCCCGGTTAGCCAGCACTTCGTTCATGTTCATGTTACTTTGCGTGCCGGAGCCGGTCTGCCAGATAGCCAGCGGGAATTCGTCGTCATGCTGTCCTGCCAGTACTTCATCCGCCGCCTGACGAATGGCGCTCGCTTTCTCTTCAGACAACAAGCCTAAATCTTCATTAACTTTTGCCGCTGCACGCTTGGTTAGCGCCAGCGCATGAATCAGTGAGGTGGGCATTTTCTCCGTCGAAATGCGGAAATGCTCCAGCGAGCGTTGAGTTTGTGCGCCCCACAGCTTATCTGCCGGGACATCAATCGCCCCCATCGAATCTTTTTCGCTGCGTACTGTATTCATGACCTGCTCCTCACCTGATTAATTTTTTCTTTCTGTTTTGCTTTCGTTAAGCAACTTTTAGCTCACTTATTATTTACCATTTGATAACAAATGTTTGGTCTTTCGTGCCATGTAAAAAAACCGCCCCGAAGGGCGGCTCTGTTTATTTCACACAGCGGGTGCATTGTGTGAGTTGTATCTGCTGGAAGAAGTCATTTCCTTTATCATCCACAAGGATAAACGCCGGGAAATCTTCCACTTCAATTTTCCAGATGGCTTCCATTCCCAGTTCCGGATATTCAACACATTCCAGGCTCTTAATACTTCCCTGCGCCAATACAGCGGCCGGACCACCGATACTGCCAAGGTAGAAGCCGCCGTGTTTTTTACAGGCATCCGTCACCTGCTGGCTGCGGTTGCCTTTCGCCAGCATGATCATACTTCCGCCCTGCGCTTGCAGTTGATCGACATAAGAATCCATCCGTCCGGCGGTCGTTGGGCCAAGAGAACCGGAGGCATAACCTTCCGGCGTTTTGGCCGGACCCGCGTAGTAAATCGGATGATCTTTGATGTACTGCGGCAGCCCTTCACCGTTATCCATCCGCTCTTTCAGTTTGGCGTGAGCAATATCACGACCGACGATAATCGTGCCGTTAAGCGATAAGCGTGTAGAAACGGGATACTGCGACAACTGTGCGAGGATCTCTTTCATCGGACGGTTAAGGTCAACGCGCACCGCTTCGCCTTCTCCCGCTTTGCGCAGCTCTTCCGGGATATATTTGCCTGGATTATGTTCCAGTTTTTCGATCCAGATCCCCTGACGGTTGATCTTCGCTTTGATATTACGGTCAGCAGAGCAGGAGACGCCCATACCGACCGGGCAGGATGCGCCGTGACGTGGCAGGCGAATCACGCGGATGTCGTGAGCGAAGTATTTACCACCAAACTGCGCACCCAGACCAAGATTTTGCGCTTCGATCAGCAATTCTTTTTCCAGTTCCACATCGCGGAACGCCTGACCGTGCTCATTCCCTTCCGTTGGCAGTTCATCATAGTATTTCGCGGAAGCCAGTTTCACCGTTTTAAGGTTCGTTTCTGCAGAAGTTCCACCAATAACGAACGCAATATGATACGGAGGACAGGCCGCCGTACCCAGCGTGCGCATCTTCTCAACCAGGTAATTTTTCAGTTTCCCCGGCGTCAGTAACGCTTTGGTTTCCTGATAGAGATACGTCTTGTTTGCCGAACCACCACCTTTGGCGATACAGAGGAATTTGTATTCGTCGCCATCAACGGCATAAAGATCGATCTGCGCTGGCAGATTGGTGCCGGTATTCACTTCTTTATACATATCCAGCGGCGCGTTTTGCGAGTAGCGCAGATTATCTTCGATATAAGTGTTATAGACACCGCGCGCCAGCGCCGCTTCATCACCACCACCGGTCCATACACGCTGCCCTTTTTTACCAACAATAATCGCGGTGCCGGTATCCTGACAGGTTGGCAGAACGCCTTTCGCCGCGATGTCGGAGTTACGCAGGAATTGCAGCGCCACATATTTATCATTTTCGCTGGCCTCCGGGTCACGCAGAATGTCGGCCACCTGTTGTTGGTGCGCCGGACGCAGCATGAACGACGCATCATGAAACGCCTGGCGCGCCAACAGAGTTAACGCTTCGGGTGCGACTTTCAAAATCTCCTGCCCTTCAAATTCAGATACGCTAACGTGTTCGCTGGTTAGCAGGTAATACTCAGTATCATCTTTTTTGAGTGGAAAAGGAGCCTGATAATGAAAGGGTTTGTTTGACATTGTTCTCTCACTTACTGCCTGGTTTGGTTATGCTCTGGGCGGGTGTTCCGTTGCCCTGTTAAAAGCGAGTAACAATATCCTACACACTTTTTTAACAAAAACTGAGACTAGTACGACTTTTTGCGGCTCCAGGTTACTTCCCGTAGGATTCTTGCTTTAATAGTGGGATTAATTTCCACATTAAAACAGGGATTGATCATGCAAAAACTCATTAACTCAGTGCAAAACTATGCCTGGGGCAGCAAAACGGCGTTGACTGAACTTTATGGTATGGAAAATCCGTCCAGCCAGCCGATGGCCGAGCTGTGGATGGGCGCACATCCGAAAAGCAGTTCACGAGTGCAGAATGCCGCCGGAGATATCGTTTCACTGCGTGATGTGATTGAGAGTGATAAATCGACTCTGCTCGGAGAGGCCGTTGCCAAACGCTTTGGCGAACTGCCTTTCCTGTTCAAAGTATTATGCGCAGCACAGCCACTCTCCATTCAGGTTCATCCAAACAAACACAATTCTGAAATCGGTTTTGCCAAAGAAAATGCCGCAGGTATCCCGATGGATGCCGCCGAGCGTAACTATAAAGATCCTAACCACAAGCCGGAGCTGGTTTTTGCGCTGACGCCTTTCCTTGCGATGAACGCGTTTCGTGAATTTTCCGAGATTGTCTCCCTACTCCAGCCGGTCGCAGGTGCACATCCGGCGATTGCTCACTTTTTACAACAGCCTGATGCCGAACGTTTAAGCGAACTGTTCGCCAGCCTGTTGAATATGCAGGGTGAAGAAAAATCCCGCGCGCTGGCGATTTTAAAATCGGCCCTCGATAGCCAGCAGGGTGAACCGTGGCAAACGATTCGTTTAATTTCTGAATTTTACCCGGAAGACAGCGGTCTGTTCTCCCCGCTATTGCTGAATGTGGTGAAATTGAACCCTGGCGAAGCGATGTTCCTGTTCGCTGAAACACCGCACGCTTACCTGCAAGGCGTGGCGCTGGAAGTGATGGCAAACTCCGATAACGTGCTGCGTGCGGGTCTGACGCCTAAATACATTGATATTCCGGAACTGGTTGCCAATGTGAAATTCGAAGCCAAACCGGCTAACCAGTTGTTGACCCAGCCGGTGAAACAAGGTGCAGAACTGGACTTCCCGATTCCAGTGGATGATTTTGCCTTCTCGCTGCATGACCTTAGTGATAAAGAAACCACCATTAGCCAGCAGAGTGCCGCCATTTTGTTCTGCGTCGAAGGCGATGCAACGTTGTGGAAAGGTTCTCAGCAGTTACAGCTTAAACCGGGTGAATCAGCGTTTATTGCCGCCAACGAATCACCGGTGACTGTCAAAGGCCACGGCCGTTTAGCGCGTGTTTACAACAAGCTGTAAGAGCTTACTGAAAAAATTAACATCTCTTGCTAAGCTTATTAAAGGCTTATAACACCTTCAGGCGGCCAGTCCGCCTGATTTCATTTTATGGATAATCATTATGAATAAATCGCTGGTAGCGGTAGGCGTCATTGTTGCGCTAGGCGTAGTCTGGACAGGCGGCGCATGGTATACAGGCAAGAAGATTGAAACCCATCTCGAAGACATGGTCGCGCAGGCGAACGCGCAACTCAAACTGACAGCTCCTGAATCCAACCTGGAAGTGAGTTATCAAAACTATCATCGCGGCGTATTCAGCAGCCAGTTGCAACTGTTGGTGAAACCCATTGCCGGGAAAGAAAATCCGTGGATTAAAAGCGGTCAGAGCGTCATCTTCAACGAATCGGTTGATCATGGTCCCTTCCCGCTTGCCCAGCTTAAAAAACTGAACCTGATCCCGTCGATGGCATCAATTCAAACCACGCTGGTTAATAACGAAGTAAGCAAACCACTGTTTGATATGGCAAAAGGTGAAACGCCTTTTGAGATTAACTCGCGCATTGGTTACAGCGGTGATTCCAGTTCCGATATTTCGCTCAAGCCACTGAATTACGAGCAAAAGGATGAAAAAGTCGCCTTTAGCGGCGGCGAGTTCCAGTTAAATGCTGACAGAGACGGCAAAGCCATCTCCCTTTCCGGGGAGGCGCAAAGTGGTCGGATAGACGCAGTTAACGAATACAACCAGAAAGTGCAGTTGACCTTTAATAATCTGAAAACCGACGGTTCCAGCACGCTGGCAAGTTTTGGTGAGCGTGTAGGAAATCAAAAACTGTCACTGGAAAAAATGACCATTTCAGTGGAAGGCAAAGAACTGGCACTGCTGGAAGGCATGGAGATCAGCGGTAAATCGGATCTGGTCAATGACGGTAAAACGATCAATAGCCAACTGGATTACTCGCTAAACAGCCTGAAGGTACAGAATCAGGATCTGGGCAGCGGCAAGCTGACTTTAAAAGTCGGCCAGATTGATGGTGAAGCCTGGCATCAGTTTAGCCAGCAATATAACGCGCAAACTCAGGCGCTGCTGGCACAGCCAGAAATTGACAACAACCCCGAACTTTATCAGGAGAAAGTGACGGAAGCCTTCTTTAGCGCCCTGCCGCTGATGCTGAAAGGCGATCCGGTGATTACTATCGCGCCGCTAAGCTGGAAAAACAGTCAGGGTGAAAGTGCCCTGAATCTGTCGCTGTTCCTGAAAGATCCGGCAACGACTAAAGAAGCGCCGCAAACGCTGGCGCAGGAAGTAGATCGTTCGGTTAAATCTCTGGATGCGAAACTGACCATTCCGGTGGATATGGCAACTGAGTTTATGACTCAGGTAGCGAAGCTGGAAGGTTATCAGGAAGATCAAGCGAAAAAACTGGCGAAACAGCAAGTTGAAGGTGCATCAGCAATGGGGCAGATGTTCCGTCTGACCACCTTGCAGGACAATACCATCACCACCAGCCTGCAATATCGCCGCATCCGGCATAAAAAACGCGCACTTTGTCAACAATCTGAAACGCCGGAGGTTTTTCTCTCCGGCGTTATTTCTTACTTCAGCATAAAGTCATATTGAATACTCATTTTCACATCCCAGTAATTCAGGCGATCGCCCAGCGCACTGCCATCGCGCTTTTCCCGCCCTTTATCGGCAGCAAGAAAGAAATTCATCCCTTGTAACGGCCCTTCGCTGACCCGATAGTTCATACCACCTAAGATACCCGCGCCTTCAATCCGCACATCTCGTTTACTGGATTCATAGCCGCGAGTCACAATCGGTGCAAATGTCAGTGTAAATTGCGGCGTTAAACGATAGTTGACGCCCAATTGCCAGGACTGCATTCCTTCACGGTTACGATCAAGACTTAATGAAAAGGGATAGCCAATGTCGGTATCCACCACGGCACCATTCATTGCATGGCGCAAATAACCACCACTGCCAAATACGCTTCCCCACGGCGCATTCCAGGTCAATTGTCCACTAACCAACGCCGTTTCATTGGGCTGGCTGGTATTACGACTTAAACCTTCGAGCTGCGCGTAAAAGCCGAGCAACTCCCCTTTCAACGTATAATTCGGGTCGAGCGGTATGCTTTTCTCGAGAATACTTTGTATCTGATTGGAAACATCTTTCTGTACCGATCCCCCCAGAGAATAGCGACTGGTATCATCATGCCAACTGGCGGCTAAAAAAGAACGTGCGCGATGTTTATCGTATTTTCCCGTCTGGCTGTTATACACCCCTTCATCACGAATACCGGTTGTTGAATCAGTCCATAAAAATACTCGTGAACGCCACATTCCCCACAGATCAATATTTGGTGTTAAAGCCCAATAACCTAATGCTCCTTCAGAAACTGTCGGTAATGTACGTTGCGAACTGCCAGCCATTAACGGAATACGATAAGGTAAGCTACCATAACTATAATCCGTCCCGAAGCGACCTAATTTAAGCAGGCTATTTTCACTGGGTTTTATTTTTACTGCCCCCAGGGCAAAGCCAAAACTTTTATCACCATCAAGATACCACCGGGTACTCATATCAGCACGAGCACCTAATTTATAAACATAATACGCCCCGCCTTCAACGCCAATAATATTGGAATAATAACCACTATTGAAATCGAGCAATCCTCCCTGTACCCATGCGTAAATATCTCTTCCCGCGCCAGCACTGGGCTTATCCGCCCTGCGCAATTCGTTTTTCAGTCTGATGCGTAGTCCCGCTTCATCGTCAGCCAGTTGCGCCGCATAAGCAGAGGTAAGGCCAGAGGCAGCCGTCAGGCAAATAACGGCCATGGCCACTATTTTTCTCATAGTTGCACCTTTGATGTTCTGATTATTTTTATTGAATATTAATTAGTGATATCGCTGATTAATTGCTGCTGCACTTTTTTACGATTATCAATTTCAACCACGATTTCTTTGAATTTTTTATCCGTGAGCGGATAAAACCAGATAATAACGAATGCCAGTAGCATAAATCCGCAAGGTACTAAGGCAATTGATGTGCGGATGCCCATAATAACTTCCGGCGTTTGCACCTGATTGGCGATATATCCGCTTAACCCCAAAATAAAGGCAGGAATTGAACCTCCGATTGCCTGACCGCATTTACGGGTAAATGAGAATAGTGAATAGGTGAGCCCTTCAATTCGCACGCCGGTCAGGTATTCACCGTATTCTACGGTATCAGCTTCCAGCGCCCACATCACGGTCATGGTAACGCCCTGACCAATTGAAGCGATGGCCAACGCAACCAACGCCACCGGCAGTGACCAGACGGAAACCCAGAAGAACAGCAGATAACCGCAGGTTCCCAGCAAAGCGCCAATCAGGAAGGTATTCTTTTTACCGATCCTCGCGACCATCCCCGGCACCAGCGGTGCCGATGCCACAGTACCAACCAGGTTTTGCACCAGTACCAGCACAGTGAACAGCCCGGTATCATTTAACACATAGCGCACGTAGAACAACGACGAGGTGCTGACCGCAAAGGTCGAAATCAGCACACACAGCGCACCGATGCACAACATAAACAGCGGGCGATTCCGTTTCAGGGTTTGCAGACTGATATTCAATGACGGCTGCGCAACGATACGTACCACATTCTCACGCGTCGATTTGAAGCAGATGAAGTAAAGCACCATTCCGGCAATCGCCAGCACAATTGTCCAGAAATGGTATACCGACACCATCTCTTCCGGGCTGGAGTTCTTAATGCTCGGTCCTATCAGAAATGCCAGGCAGACAAAGGTCAATGAAGCGGCAATCCCACAATCCCGCGCCCAGACGGGCGCGGGATTGTGGTTGTTGGGTCATCGCGGTAGCAAGTGAACCATAAGGAATATTCACCAGGCTGTAGCAAAGCCCGAGGCCCATGTAGGTCAAATATGCATACACCACTTTGCTACCATGGCTCCAGTCGGTCGGCACCCAGAATACCAGCACGCTGAAGATCATTAACGGCGCAGTACCGAAGAGTAAAAACGGGCGGAATTTTCCCCAGCGGGTATTCACACTGTCCACCACTCGTCCGGCAAAGACGTCGGCGAAGGCATCGAATACCCGCACCAGTAACAGCATGGTGCCCGCCGCAGCGGCACCGACGCCAGCGACGTCGGTGTAGTAACTCAACAGGAAGAGCGCCCCCATTGCGAAGGCGAAGTTATTGGCGACGTCACCGAGGCTGTAGCCGACGATGGTGCGCCAGGAGAGTTGTTGATTCATTGTTTGCCTCCCTGCTGCGGTTTTTCACCGAAGTTCATGCCAGTCCAGCGTTTTTGCAGCAGAAAAGCCGCCGACTTCGGTTTGCGGTCGCGAGTGAAGATCCCTTTCTTGTTACCGCCAACGCGCAATATGCCTTGCGAGGTCGCAAAATCGGCGAAATTCCATACCTGTTCACCGACGACGGCGCTGACGCGATCAAAGACGCGGTGATACATATCCAGCCATGCACACTGATACTCTTCACTCCACATGTCGGTGTACATTGAGTGCAGCCCGGCTAACGTATCCACGCCGTATTCGGTGATGATAATCGGCTGATGCAGTTTCTCCTGCCAGGCCAGAAGTTCTTTTTCCAGTACCTTCTCTGCCGTTTCCAAATCGCCGCTTTGGACATACCATCCGTAATAACGGTTCAGGCACAGCACATCAAAGAGATCGCTGATGGTATCGGTGTGAGCGTCGCAGAACATTACATTGACGCAGGTGATCGGACGCGTCGGGTCGAGTTTACGCGTTGCTTCCGCCAGTGGCGCGAAATATTCCCGTGCACCTTGCGGACGGGTATCCGGTTCGTTGGCAATACTCCACATCACCACGCTTGGGTGGTTTTTGTCACGCGCTATCAGCTCTTTAATCGCCTGTAAGTGCGCTTGCTGAGTTTCCCCGTTGACTGCCTCTTCGCTGTACAGTTCTTTCGGCTTGTTGCCCGCTTCGAAACCAATGCCTAAAGAGAGGTTAAAGCCGACAGCAGCAGTTTCATCAATCACCACGATGCCATGTTCATCTGCCCAGTCGAGCATCTCTTCAGCGTAAGGGTAATGCGAGGTACGGTAGGAGTTGGCCCCAATCCAGTCCATTAATGCGTGGTCGTGCACCATCAGCACGTTATCGAATCCTTTGCCACGCAAGTCCGCATCTTCATGACGACCAAAACCCGTAAAGTAGAACGGTTTGTGGTTAATCAGGAACTGTTCGCCCTTCACTGCCACTGACCGGATGCCGACGCGAAGCGGGTAGATATCACACTCTGTCTGGCTTTTGGCTGTGACGCACAGTTCATAGAGATAACCTTCACCCGGTTGCCAGAGGTGCGGATTCACCACTTGCAAAGTCCCGCTAGTGCCTTGTCCAGTTGCAACCACCTGTTGATCCGCATCACGCAGTTCAACGCTGACATCACCATTGGTCACCACCTGCCAGTCAACAGACGCGTGGTTACAGTCTTGCGCGACATGCGTCACCACGGTGATATCGTCCACCCAGGTGTTCGGCGTGGTGTAGAGCATTACGCTGCGATGGATCCCGGCATAGTTAAAGAAATCATGGAAGTAAGACTGCTTTTTCTTGCCGTTTTCGTCGGTAATCACCATTCCCGGCGGGATAGTCTGCCAGTTCAGTTCGTTGTTCACACAAACGGTGATACGTACACTTTTCCCGGCAATAACATACGGCGTGACATCGGCTTCAAATGGCGTATAGCCGCCCTGATGCTCCATCACTTCCTGATTATTGACCCACACTTTGCCGTAATGAGTGACCGCATCGAAACGCAGCACGATACGCTGGCCTGCCCAACCTTTCGGTATAAAGACTTCGCGCTGATACCAGACGTTGCCCGCATAATTACGAATATCTGCATCGGCGAACTGATCGTTAAAACTGCCTGGCACAGCAATTGCCCGGCTTTCTTGTAACGCGCTTTCCCACCAACGCTGATCAATTCCACAGTTTTCGCGATCCAGACTGAATGCCCACAGGCCGTCGAGTTTTTTGATTTCACGGGTTGGGGTTTCTACAGGACGTAACATAAGGGACTCCTCATTAAGATAATAATACTGGTCAACCTTTAATCTGATTAGTTAACCAATTCTGTGTTGCACACAGTTATCTGTGAGAAACCCATGGAAGAGAAATGGAAATAAAAAGAACTGACACCGCGATCAAAAAACCAAAAACTGCAATACCCACAGCGTGATATAGATCGCATTAATCTTTAAAACAGCGTTGACAGAAGCCATAAAATAAGCAACCGAACGTTCGTTCGAGCGTATTGGGAACGATAAACTCTCATGACATATGGCTACAGTGAATATTTTGGGGGGAATTCTCCGAAGCCGGGAAGGATAATTTTTGCACAGAGAAATTACGATATGAAACGCGGGCACAGTTATCACCAGCCCGCCGAAAAAGAGAGAGAATCAGGATGCGGTTAAGATACCGCCAATCATCGCGCGTAATCCCTGAGCAAACGACGCTTCACGCGCCAGGTCTTCCGCTTCGATATCGGCCAGTATTCAATCGGTTCCCGGAAACGGGCCAGCGCCCTCTCCTGGTCCTGTAAGATAATCGCCTGAATCAAGGCTTCTTTGGAGATGAAATGGTGATAGAGCGTCCCGGGACTAATGGCGCAAGATTTACAGATGGCTTTCATCGAGGCACTGTGAAATCCATTTTCTGAAAAAATCTCTCTGGCAGCATTGAGGATCCGGGTCCGTGTCGGTTGTGCTTCAGTCTGCATGTTATCCATCATTAAACCATTATAGTTAGCGTGAATAACTAGTTTACCGCGTTGTCAGGTGAGCGCCTATCATTGCTGTTGAATAGTGCGAAGGCACACTCTATTCGTATACTTTTCACTCTGAAATTGGTTAACCAATAGCCGTGATTTGGCTGCCAGTTATTTAGCAGAGACGTTGATGAGTTTATCCCGGTAAACAACACGCACGGTTGTTTACCGGTCCGTTAGTGTATTAATTGAGCTCCTGTACCCCACCACCGGAGACGGTGAGAATTTGTCCGCTTACCCAGCTCGCAGCAGGCGAGCAAAGGAACAGCGCTGCGTTAGCAATATCTTGCGGTTGGCCCAGACGTCTGATCGGCGTGTGCTGTAACATTTTTTGTTCAATTTCTGGTGTAATAACGGATTTCAGGGCATCGGTTAATATTGCCCCCGGCGCAATGCCATTTACCCGAATATTTTTTTCACCCAGGTCAAACGCCATATTTCTGACCAGATGACTGGCCGCAGCTTTAGATGATGCATAGGAAGTCATGTTTATATTTTTATTTTCTGCCGCCATAGAAGTGATGGTCAGAATAACGCCACCGCCATTTTTTTCCATTTCTGGCGCAACAAGTTGTGACAGATGGAAAAAAGAAAACACATTCAGTTCATAAGCACGGCGAAAATCCGCCATTGGCATATCAAACGGTTTAGGTCCACCGCCACCGGCGTTGTTAACCAGAATATCAACTTTACCCAGCTTACTGATAGCAAAGTCTGCCAGTGCAGAGAGTTCCTGTTCGGAAGTAATATCACAACGGCAGGCAAATGCCTGACCACCCAGTTGTTGAATTTCGTCTACAACATGGTTAGCTGCGTCGGCGTTAATATCACTGACCACCACAGATGCGCCAGCTGTCGCGAATGTAATGGCGATTTCTTTACCAATACCTGCACCCGCACCTGTGATGATGGCGCATTTTCCGTCGAGTCTCAGGTTGTCAGAATTAAACACATAAACCTCCTGTGAACTTCAGTAAAAATAAAAGGCACCGCCTGTGTGCCACATTTTTTATCATTAACCTTGAGGAAAGGACACTACCAGGTATAGCAGATAAAGAGAGGATTATTTCGCTGCAATGAGCCGGGCGGGAATAATAAGATTGCGTGAATGCGTCTCTTCATGGGTGATTTTTTGCATCATGCGATCCGCAAGTGTGATACCAAGTTCCCGCGCTGGCGTGCTGGCCCAGGTAACAGGTATATCATCAAGTGTGGTTGGTGTCGCATCGGTAAATGCCGCCAGCGAAACCTGTTGCTCAAAGTAACGATCGACTCCGCTTTCCCCGCTTTGCCGCCCTGCTTTGAGCAAACCAAACCATGCCCCCATCGCAATAGTTTCGTTATAGCAAACCACGGCACTGATGGTCGGGTTATGACGTAAAAGCTCCGTGATAGCTTCCGCGGCTTGCTTCTGGCTGGAAGTGCACTCCAACACCCAATCGCTATGAAACGGCAGGCCAAATTTTAGTAGAGTTGCACAATAGCCCCCAACCCGTTCTGCACGGGTTAATGAGGAACTTTGCCCTCCCAGCCAGGCGATCCGCTGATGCCCATTGCGAATGAGATGCTCCGTCAACAACTGTGCAGCCTGCCTGTTGTCCGGGCGAACCGTATCAACATCATCAAGATAACTGGCACGGGAAGCGAAAATCACCGGGATAGCTTTTTCTTCTGCCATCCGTCGCAGGTCATCGCTACTTCCTGCAGCTCCGGCAATTACCACACCATCGACACCCTGATTCAGTAACAGTGAAAACCGCTGTGCCAGCTGCTCACCGTCTTTACCGCCGTGAAGCAAAAAAACCATCCGTCCCTGCGCTTCCAGAGCTTCCGTCAATCCGGCCGTCAATTCGGCGTAAAACGGCGCAGATAAATCACGGACGATCAAACCAATGACGCCGCTTTGCCCGCCGCGCAGCGCCGACGCCTGGCGATTGCGCACAAATCCCAGCTCTTCAATGGCGGCGTTAACGCGTTCTCCTGTGGCGGTAGAGATTCGCCCTTTGCCACTAAGCACCAGCGAAACGGTACTTACCGACACGCCCGCAGCCAGCGCAACATCATGAATGGTTATTTTTTTGGCGGTAGCCATGCAGATGACCTACTCCCTGATTATGTGACAGATAAAACGTTTTACCTTTTATTTATCTTATACCCGCTATTATCGTTGCGTAATGTGATTTATGCCTCACTAAAATTTGATAAAACGTTTTATCTTCTCGCGCAATTTACTGAATCCAGATTGTTCTCTACGAGGAGTCGTTTTATGACGGCGAAAACAGCACCGAAAGTCACGCTGTGGGAGTTCTTCCAGCAGTTAGGCAAAACCTTCATGTTACCCGTGGCATTATTGTCGTTCTGCGGCATTATGCTCGGCATTGGTAGTTCTCTTAGCAGCCATGATGTCATAACCCTGATCCCGGTCCTGGGCAACCCCGTGTTGCAGGCTATCTTTACCTGGATGAGTAAGATTGGCTCGTTTGCTTTTAGTTTCCTGCCTGTCATGTTCTGTATCGCCATCCCGCTGGGCCTGGCACGCGAAAATAAAGGCGTAGCGGCATTCGCTGGCTTCGTCGGTTATGCGGTAATGAACCTCGCGGTAAACTTCTGGTTGACCAATAAAGGCATTCTGCCAACCACGGATGCCGCGGTTCTGAAAGCCAATAACATCCAGAGCATTCTTGGGATCCAGTCGATCGATACCGGGATCCTCGGTGCGGTGATCGCCGGTATTATCGTCTGGATGCTGCATGAGCGTTTCCATAATATCCGCCTGCCGGATGCGCTGGCATTCTTCGGCGGTACGCGCTTCGTACCAATTATCTCCTCGCTGGTGATGGGCCTTGTCGGCCTGGTGATTCCATTAGTCTGGCCGATTTTCGCCATGGGTATTAGCGGCTTGGGCCATATGATAAACAGCGCGGGTGATTTCGGACCGATGCTGTTTGGTACCGGTGAACGTCTGCTGTTGCCGTTTGGTCTGCATCACATTCTGGTGGCATTAATTCGCTTTACCGACGCAGGCGGCACGCAGGAAGTCTGCGGTCAAACCGTCAGCGGCGCACTGACCATCTTCCAGGCGCAATTGAGTTGCCCGACCACTCACGGTTTTTCTGAAAGCGCCACGCGTTTCCTTTCGCAAGGTAAAATGCCTGCGTTTCTCGGCGGTCTGCCAGGTGCAGCGTTAGCTATGTATCACTGCGCGCGCCCGGAAAATCGCCATAAAATTAAAGGTCTGCTGATTTCTGGCCTGATCGCCTGCGTCGTTGGCGGCACTACCGAACCGCTGGAATTCCTGTTCCTGTTCGTAGCGCCAGTTCTGTATGTCATCCACGCGCTGTTAACCGGCCTCGGCTTCACCGTCATGTCTGTGCTCGGCGTCACCATCGGTAATACCGACGGCAATATCATCGACTTCGTGGTGTTCGGTATTTTGCATGGTCTGTCAACCAAGTGGTACATGGTGCCAGTGGTGGCGGCAATCTGGTTTGTCGTTTACTACGTCATCTTCCGTTTCGCTATCACCCGCTTCAATCTGAAAACCCCGGGGCGCGATAGCGAAGTTGCCAGCTCAATCGAAAAAGCCGTTGCCGGTGCGCCGGGTAAATCAGGTTACAACGTTCCTGCAATCCTCGAAGCATTAGGCGGTGCCGACAATATTGTCAGCCTCGATAACTGCATTACCCGTCTGCGTTTGTCTGTGAAAGATATGTCGCTTGTTAATGTGCAGGCACTGAAGGACAATCGGGCAATTGGCGTAGTACAACTTAATCAACATAACCTGCAGGTTGTTATCGGGCCACAAGTTCAGTCAGTAAAAGATGAAATGGCCGGTCTGATGCATACTGTCCAGGCATAAGGATAAGATATGTTCGATTTTTCAAAGGTCGTGGATCGTCATGGCACATGGTGTACACAGTGGGATTATGTCGCTGACCGTTTCGGCACTGCTGACCTGTTACCGTTCACGATTTCAGACATGGATTTTGCCACTGCCCCCTGCATTATCGAGGCGCTGAATCAGCGCCTGATGCACGGCGTATTTGGCTACAGCCGCTGGAAAAACGATGAGTTTCTCGCGGCTATTGCCCACTGGTTTTCCACCCAGCATTACACCGCCATCGATTCTCAGACGGTGGTGTATGGCCCTTCTGTCATCTATATGGTTTCAGAACTGATTCGTCAGTGGTCTGAAACAGGTGAAGGCGTGGTGATCCACACACCCGCCTATGACGCATTTTACAAGGCCATTGAAGGTAACCAGCGCACAGTAATGCCCGTTGCTTTAGAGAAGCAGGCTGATGGTTGGTTTTGCGATATGGGCAAGTTGGAAGCCGTGTTGGCGAAACCAGAATGTAAAATTATGCTCCTGTGTAGCCCACAGAATCCTACCGGGAAAGTGTGGACGTGCGATGAGCTGGAGATCATGGCTGACCTGTGCGAGCGTCATGGTGTGCGGGTTAT
>PPYE01432575.1_pt1 | contig 47659 bp, 38 predicted proteins | sample 1559881 | NCBI WGS metagenome assembly PPYE01 (sample SAMN08240022, study PRJNA423297) | Human gut metagenome, whole genome shotgun sequencing project.
AACGAAAGGAGCGTAGGATCTGGCGGCCTCGATGGCTTCCTTAACGCCGCCGGCAGCGTCGATGTGATTGTCTTTTAAGAGAACGCCGTCGGACAGGTTGTAGCGGTGATTGCATCCGCCGCCGATGCGGACGGCGTATTTTTCAAAAATGCGCATGCCCGGGGAGGTTTTGCGGGTGTCGAGAAGCTTTGTTTTGCTGCCCTTTAACATATCGGCCAGATGACGGGTGTAGGTGGCGATGCCGCTTAACCGCTGCAGATAGTTGAGGGCCGTGCGCTCACCGGATAACAGGACGCGGATGTCGCCGGTTACAACGGCAAGCGCCTGTCCTTCTTCCACCCGGTCGCCGTCCTGGATGGTTCTTCCGTTGGTCTCGATGAAGGTGACCTCTGTGTTCTCGTCCAGCAGCTTAAATACCCGCTCGAAGATCTGCAGACCGGCGATGATGCCGTCTTCCTTGGCAAAGAGATAAACCTCGCCTTTTTTATATTCCGGCATCACGGCGTTGGTGGAAACGTCCTCGCTGTTGATGTCTTCTTCCAGTGCGATTTTAATATATTTATCGGCAACCAGCCGAAGGGTAATTGGATTCATGTGACTGTTCCTTTCTATTAAAAAGATGTATCATTTTCTGCGATGTGCTGTGCCGCCCGCTTGGCAAATACCAGGCTTTCCAGCAGGCTGTTGCTGGCCAGCCGGTTCCTTCCGTGGACGCCGTTGCAGCTTGTCTCGCCCACGGCGTAGAGATGGGGCATGGTGGTGGCGGAGTTGCTGTCCACGTGGATGCCGCCCATAAAATAATGCTGTGCCGGGACGATAGGAATCGGTTCCTTCAATATATCATATCCGTGTTCCAGGCAGTATTCATAAATATGTGGAAAATGTTCGAGAATCGTTTCCTTCGGTACATTTTCAAAGGAAAGAAATTCATGGTCCACATTTTCTTTCTTCATTTCTTTTTCGATGGCGGCGGAAACTACGTCCCGCGGCTCCAGCTCGTTGGTAAAGCGTTCTCCCTTATGATTTAAAAGAATGGCGCCCTCCCCCCGGGCTGATTCGGAGATCAGGAACTGGCGCCCCGGTTCTTCGCTGTAAAAGCTGGTGGGATGAATCTGCACGTAGTCCATATGTTCCAGTGCCACGCCGTGTTTTTCTGCGATGCGGCAGCCGTCCCCGGTGAGAATCGGATAGTTGGTGGAATGTTTGTAAAGGCCTCCGATGCCGCCGGTGGCAAAAATAGTATCTTTGCTGTGGATCTGCAGCGTTTCTCCGTTGGCCGTCTCGGCAGTTATGCCGGTACACTGTCCGTCTTCCACCAGAATGTCGGTCATGGTGGTGTATTCCATGATGGTGACATTGGAAAGAGCCTGCACGGTGCGCAGGAGGACGGTGGTGATTTCCTGCCCGGTCACATCTTCGTGAAAACAGATGCGGGGCCGGGAGTGAGCGCCTTCCTTTGTGTAGAGAAGGGATCCGTCCGGATTTTTGGCGAAACGGACGCCCAGACGGAGCAGATGATCAATGACGGCACGACTGCCCCGGATCATGATATCGACGCTCTCCCGGCGATTCTCGTAATGGCCGGCCCGCATGGTATCCTCAAAGTAGGAATCGTAATCATCGTCATCCCGGAGGACGCAGATGCCGCCCTGGGCCAGCATGGAATCGCAGGTGGAAAGGCTGCCCTTGGACAAAAGCAGTATTTTCTTGTCGGAAGGCAGGTGGAGGGCAGTGTAGAGCCCTGCAACGCCGCAGCCGGCGATGGCCGCGTCAAAGTATAAATGTTTCATAAGCAGTGTTCTCCATTGTAAATTATTTGGTCTGCCAGGCTGTACGGCCCTCTATTTGGCCAGCGCAAGCATATTGGCCAGCGCCTGTTCGGCCTGCTGTGCCAGCGCTTCCGGCGGCATGGCCACCTCATTTTCTCCAGTTGTCAGAACGTGAATGACCTGATCGAGAGTAATCTGTTCCATGTCCGGACAGGACGGCCGTGTCTTTGGGAAGTAGAACCGGGCGTCCGGGCGTTTTTCGCTGAGCTTGTAGACGACGCCGGACACGGTGCCGATGATAAACTCGGAACATTCGGTATGTTCTCCGGAATAGTTAATGATGCCGCTGGTGGAACCGATGTAATCGGCCAGGTCGAGAATCTGCCCGTTACATTCCGGATGAACGAGAACCTGTGCCTGCGGGTGAGCTTCTTTCAGTTCACGGACTTCATCGGCGGACATGAACTCATGTCTCGGGCAGTAGCCTTCATTATAGAGGAAATGTTTCTCTGGCACCTGCTCAGCCACAAAATGTCCCAGGTTGCGGTCCGGGATAAACAGTATGTTCTTATTTGGCAGATTGCGGACAATCTTTACCGCGTTGGCGGAAGTCACACATACGTCGGACCAGGATTTGATCTGCGCGGTGGAGTTGATGTAGCAGACCACGGCCAGATCCTCGTACTGTTCCCTGGCAGCGTCGATGACCGCTTTGTCCACCATGTGCGCCATCGGGCAGTCGGCGGTGGCGTCCGGCATGAGAACGGTCTTCTCCGGATTCAGAAGCTTGGCGCTCTCTCCCATGAAGGAGACGCCGCAGAACACGAGAACCGGGTTCGTAAGCTGCACCGCCAGCTTGCTCAGATAAAAGGAGTCTCCGATATAATCGGCAACTTCCTGCACCTCCGGAGGTGCATAGTAATGCGCCAGAATAACGGCGTTTTTTTCTTCTTTTAACTGCTGGATTCTTTCTTTTTTTGTATTCATAATTCCTTCTCCATAATAGCTGTAAATGTACGGTATGATTCGCACGGAATGACTGGCCTGCGTTTTACCTGCAGCGTTGTCGTTCTTTGGCGCACGCTTGCTGCGCCTCGCTTTTTCCGCTGAAATCTTTAAGAGTATACCACGTGTTTTTGCAGGTGACAAGACATATGTAAAGAAAAATGTAAATAAAAGTAAAATACTGACCACTGCATGAACAGTAACAAATGCTGTGTCAGGGAGAAGGAGCTTATGCAGGACAAAAATATCGCAACAATTTATTTATATTGACGGAAGTATTCTGGTGTTATAGACTGAGAGAGAAAAAGGACGCGTGAGAAGGCGTCTGGAAAAGGAGGATATGAGAAGATTATGTATTCACAGACTGAGAAACGGCAGTTTACTATTTTCCTGCTGATTGCCTACGGGCTTACGTATGTGATGGGATTGTTTATGTGGTATGGTAATGCATCTGCCATGGATGTCAGTGTTTTCCCCAATGCGCAGATGATGTATCCGGCGGCTGGTGTGGCGCTGGCATATCTGATCACAGGAAAGAAGGAGCAGAAATATCCAAACGGTTTTTATGCGGTGTTTTTTGTGCTGGCGATGATCATGGCGGCGATGGCACTTATTTCCGTTTTTGTGGCGCTTCCAACCCTGGGAACAGCAGAGGCGCCTGTCTCCATGTGGACGCTCATCTCACAGGTTGCGATCATCATCGGAAGTATTGTCGGCTGGATTGCGCTGGGTGTTTCCGGTAAGGAGAAGAGGGAGAACGGAGGACTGCGCTGGAAGAAGACAGGGGCTTCCGTATTCTGCATCGTGCTGTTTCTGGTGATTTATATACTTCGGACAGTGGTATCTTACGCGCTGAGCGGCCAGCTTTCAGACATCGCGCAAACATTAGCCAGTCCGTATACCTGGATTAACCTTGCGGCGATGATTCCGAACTTCTTCCTCGTGTTTATCGCTTTCTTTGGGGAGGAATACGGATGGAGATATTATATGCAGCCGTATCTGCAGAGAAAGTTCGGCCTGCGGGGCGGTGTGATTGTGCTCGGAGTTGTGTGGGGACTGTGGCATCTGCCGATTGATTTCTTCTATTATACAACCCCGGACATGGGAATCATCATGGCGGTATCCCAGCAGGTAACCTGTATTTTCCTGGGGATTTTCCTGGCCTATGCGTATATGAAGACCAACAATATCTGGGTCCCGGTTATTTTACATTTTCTGAATAATAACCTGATTCCGGTGCTTTCCGCTGATTATTCGGCTGATATCCTGCAGAATCAGCAGGTGACATGGGCCGGCGTGCTGTTTGGTCTGATACTGAATGTAATCTGCTTTGGCGGATTCCTGTTTGCTAAAGAATTTAAGAAAAATGATGCCGGAGAAGGTGGAGAGTTATAAAGAGAAGAAGGCAACTGGTGAGTGGACTCTGGGGACATTGTCGGAACACTCTGCCAAAAAATAAAATAATACAATAAAAGAGCTGCTGCGGGAGCCGGTTTTGTGAAGCATCCATGCGCCTGAATGTGGAAGGCGGAGAATGTTTCGCAAAGACCCGGCAGGCCCGCGGCAGTTTTTTGTATGCTCTATATCAGTTCCAGTTCCCGGAGGCTGTCGCAGATGCGCTCGATATTTTTGCCGTCGGAAAATTCATTGATGGTCTGATACCGTCGTTCAAATTCTTCGGTGCGGAAGTAATCAAGAAGAATACTCCCGTCCTGGAATCCGTCTTCCAGAACAGCTTCCAGTTCCTCAAAGGAAAAGGCGCGTCTTCCGATGTATTCATCGTCCGCCGGAATCAGTTTTCCGTTTTCTTTCTCGTATAATTCCAGGTCTTCCTGGAAGAAGACCACGCCGCCGCCCTGGTAGAAGCTGTTGTAGCAGACGGAAGAATAGTCCGTAATCAGCAGCTTGGCGATACCCAGCACCTCGGAAATGGGCTGCGTCCAGATGGAGGAGGCCAGTGGTGTGTTTTCCAGATGCCCGTTGGTCTTCGGATGGATCACGATTTTGATATTGTCGGCGCGAAGATACCGCCGGAGAATCTCATAAATGCCCATCGTGTTTTTGTAGTAGCTGGTCTGGGTAAAGTCTTCCACGGCGTCTTCGTAGGGCTTCCAGGTCAGCATGATGACAGCAATGTCCGGAGAGGACTGGGTCAGATGCCGGTAAGGGATTTTGCTGAAAATGGCCATGCCGGTTTTCAGGATGCGGTCGGGAGGCAGCATGAGCATCCGGGCAATGACATTTTTCTCTTTCTCGCTGTCCACGATGATGTAGGATGGCGCGGCTTCCCTTCCATATACAAAGGTGGAATTTTTGCCCTGGCATTTCAGATAGGTGATGCCGTGCTGAAGAAAAATAAAGGCATTGTCGGCAATGGACTTTCGGAAATACCGGTTGTTAGAGCGCAGCACGCTCAAATGTGTCGGAGCCTCTGTGGATATGTACGAGGAAGCCCGGAACAGGAGCCAGTAATATCTGGCGGAAAACTGCGGCACCACCCGGGGATTCTCTTTGAGCCGTTCATAATCGGCGGAATCCCGGTTGATGAGAAAGTAAGCGTGGCCCGGATTCTTTTGTTCCGCCTCCTGAAAGATCTCCCAGGTTCCCTCCTCGGCTTTTTCGCAGAATTTCTCGTAAAACAGAGCGATTTTCTTCGGAGAGCGGCGTTTGAAAAAGCGTCCCAGATGATAAAGTGCGCCGGAGACAAGGGTGCTCTCCCAGAAGCGGAACCGGCGGCTGTACTCGATCTCGGCCATGGGCCGGCAGATGAAGATGATATTTCCGTTGGGCGAATATTTCAGCTGAACGGCGCGCTGGTCCGCGTAGAAGCTTGTGACAGGCACGTGCCGGTAGGGGCTGTCCGCCTCCGGAGCCGCCTTGATTTTCATGGGATAGGTCACCTCATATTCGTTGATATGAAGGGAAATGGTGATCCGGGAGTGAATCTCCGTGCGGCTTTCCATCAAATCCTGAAGACTGAAATGAAAATGGTGTATGCACGCTTCCCGGCTGACATTTTTTGCACTTTTTTCCGAAAAAACAGGCAGATCGAACGGCTGCATCAGTCGGTTCCCGATGTTCACTGCGGCGTCGGAAATCTGCACGTCCATGGGATTGACGATGCCGCCGGCCCAGCGGATATCCAGGCCGTTTCTGTCAAGGGAGACAGAGACGGCTTCATTTATTCTCTCTACGAGACGAAGGTGAGCCGCATTTTCATCGGCCAGGATACATTTGACAGAACCGGCCTTGGAAAATACCATCAAAATGTTCTGGTCCACTGGCTGCCAGAGGAAGAGTCTGTATTTATTTTCCGCGTCGGTGGATAAGAAAGTGTCTTCCAGAGTATTCAAAGTAAGATCTGGAAGATTTTTCGTCCAGACGGCAGCGGAGGAATCTTCCGTGCTTTTGGTCACAACGAGGGTGTTGTCGTCAATGCGCGTGTAAAAAGTCATAGGGGCCTCCATACAATCACGAAGGATTGTTTCTCTCTAGTTTATTGATGAAGCTGTAAAAATGCAGTTTCTTTTTTAAAAATTCAATTGCCATGGACATCAGTACCGTGATGACCAGCACTGCCAGAATCAGCAGGTGAAACAGGAAGAGCACGGGCCGGGGTATCTTTTTCAGGCGTGTGTCCTCCCACGTTTTCCAGCGAGTAAAAAGGTCGCTCTGGGCGCAGTACATGCCGAGAACCATGGCGAAGGTGTAATGGAGCAGGTTGGTGTTGGCAACCTTGAGATTTAAAAAGCGCGGCAGCAGCATCACGGCGAATACAAAGATCCACCGGTACTGCCGGTACAGTTTCACAAACAGCGGGAACAGCACGATCAGAACGATGGCCAGGCTCATATACCACCAGGTTCCCACGTAGGTAGGGGTCTTGAACAGCTTCGCCAGACCGAACATGTCCACGAGCACGTAGAGAACGGAGGAGCCGGAACGTCCGTAGATCTCAAAAAATCTGCCGGTAGGAAAACTTACGATGATGACCAGCAGATAGACGAAGATGAAGTTGGAAAGAAGTGAGATCAGCCGGTGCCGGGTGTAGGACAGCGTGTCCTGAGGGGATACGTTTAAATCCGGATGATTTTTCTTCAGGGACTGGGTCATGCCGTAACCGGTGATGAATACGAATATACAGACGCAGGTTTTGAAAAATTCTGCGATATAGACGGTCATATCCGCCGTCAGCGGAAAAAAGTCGACGGCATAGCCGGCCCAGCGGTCTGGACTCAGATAGAAATGATGCACATACATCATCAATATGGCAATGCCTTTCAGTGCCAGAGAATCGTTCTTGGAAAGCTGCATATTTCTGTCTCCTTTATGTCTGAGTGATTGCTGTAAAAGTTAAGTCCATTGTAAAAAATGCGGGTAAAAAAAGTAAAATCTTTTTATTAAGTTTAGCAACAGAAAAATGATTTTACAAGAGGGTTTCCGCGGAAAAAGAGGATAATTTGAAGAAAATGCAGCGGCGCGCCGGATAAATGCGGCATCTTCATTAGACATTTCCGTAAAAGTGGGATATAATCAGCAATAGTAAAATGGCAGATAGCCTGAATGGAAAGGCTTTGCCTTCCATTGCAAAGATAAATGACGGAAGAGAGAAGCAGGAGGTTTACGATGAATACTCTTAATGGAAAAGCTCCGGGGCGAAAGTTCTGGAGAACAGGCAGTCATAGTTTAAATAAAGAAGATTATCTGGATACTGCCGCTTCTGTAGTGCTGAAAATCATGCTGATCGTGGCGCTGTTTTGTCCCATCAGTACGACCATGGAGGGCAGCAGACATCCGCAGTATTATCAGGAATTTCTTCTGGTAAATGCCGTGGCTGTTGTTTTTCTGCTGTTCTATGGAATCGCGACGATCTGGCAGAAGCGCTGGAACAGGGAGAACCTGGTTTTTTGTATAAAGTTTCTTTTTGTGATGTGCTGTTACGTTTTCTTCTATTATCTGATGATGGATTCCATCCAGTGGAAGTGGCAGGGCGTGAACTGCGTCATCAGCTTCGGATTCTTTCTGCTGCTGATGTGCGGCAGAAACCAGGAGTGGTTTGACCGGCATCACATCATTGAGTTTGCCAACCGGAGTATCGTCATCTCTAATCTGATCGGTATCCTTGTATATCTGCAGGGATACGCTTCTGTGTACTGGTATGATTTTAAGTTTCAGCTGATGCTGCCGCAGGCTTTCTATGGAGAAAAGAGGTTTGAGTGGATTTATTATCACAAATCCCAGTATGCCTTCATGCTGCTGCTCAGTCTGGCGTTTGTTCTGGTGCACCGGAAGAAGTTTATCAACAGGGTGACTCTGGCGCTCAGTATCGCCGTGCTTCTGGCAGGCCTGTACATTTCCCATGTAAATACGGCCATAGTTGGCGGCGGACTGATTCTGGTCAGCTTCTGCGTGGACTGGTTTATCAGGAACTTTAAGAAAATAAAACTCTGGATCAAGGTCGTGGTGATCCCGCTGTTTGGAGCGGGAGTGCTGGGCGCCGGTGTGATGGCGTTTCAGAAGATCGCGGCGGAGCGTTCCGTTCTGACCCTCGGTTCCCGGACCTATATCTGGCAGAGCGCCATTGACTTGATTCTCAAGCGGCCGGAGGGACTGGGGCTGCGGTTTACCTTCAAGAAGCTGCCATTGAACGGACTAGGCGGCATGGTAAACACCAACAACGGCCACAACATTTTCCTCAATGAGATTCTGCGGCTGTCCATCCCGGTGGGCGTCTGCTTTATCATCTTCTTTGTGCTCATCATCGTGTACTCGCTGGAGAAGAAGTTTTCCTTCTTTACGCTGGGTATCTGGGGAGCTCTTCTCATGTCCATGATGATGGATTACGCCGTGATGAATTCCGGCTGGACGCTGATGGTATTTTTCTTTTATACAGTCTTCTTCCTGGATGTGGGAGCGCAGAAGAAGGAGGCGGCAGTCAGCGGCGCCGGAGGCGAACCTCAGGATGACCGGGAAATTTCGGAAGCAACCAGCGCGGAGGCGGCAAAAGCGCCGGATAGCCCGGATATAATAATCTGACAGAAAGGAAGAACACAATATGTCCATAGAAAGAGCAAGAGAGTATCTGAAACAATATAACATGGAAGACCGGATTCTGGAGTTTGACGTATCCAGCGCCACGGTGGAGCTGGCGGCGCAGGCTCTTCACTGCGAGCCGAAACGGATCGCCAAGACTCTGTCTTTTAAGGTGGGAGAGGATGCGATTCTCATTGTGGCGGCGGGAGACGCCAAGGTCAACAACGCAAAGTACAAGGCGCAGTTTGGCACGAAGGCGAAAATGCTCTCTCCGGATGAGGTGGAAACGCTGGTGGGGCACGCCGTGGGAGGCGTCTGCCCGTTTGGCATCAATGACGGCGTGAAGGTGTATCTGGATGAGTCTCTGAAACGGTTTGAGACGGTGTTTCCGGCCTGTGGCAGCAGCAACAGCGCCATAGAGATGACCATGGACGATCTGGAAAAATATTCCGGATGTGAGCAGTGGGTGGATGTGTGTAAGCTGCCGGAACTGTAGGGCAGAAAAGGGAGACTTTTGCAGCGTATAACGAAATAATCCTTTTTGAGAAGAATCTTTATTTATTTTTGTATAAAATGCCACAAAATGCATCAATCGGGTAAAATGACTTGTGATTTTTCCATTTTCAGATATAATATTTTATCAGATATGAAGTTATGGGATGGAAAATGGTTTCAGCAGGTGATGAAAGAAGCGCCTGGGGAGCTGCCATCCGTGATGCACTTAAAAATCAACAGGAGGGTGAATTTATGCCAAAGAGAACAGATATTCATAAGGTATTAATTATCGGCTCAGGTCCGATCGTGATCGGACAGGCCTGTGAGTTCGATTATTCCGGTACACAGGCATGTAAGGCGCTGCGTAAACTGGGCTATGAGATTGTCCTGGTCAATTCCAATCCGGCGACTATCATGACTGACCCGGAGACCGCAGATGTGACTTACATTGAGCCGTTAAATGCGGAGCGTTTGGAGCAGATTATCAAAAAGGAGCGTCCTGATGCCCTCCTGCCGAATCTGGGCGGTCAGTCCGGACTGAATCTTTGTGAGGAATTATATAAAAAAGGAATTCTGGATAAATATAACGTGCAGGTAATCGGCGTGCAGGTAGACGCTATTGAGCGCGGCGAGGACCGCATCGAGTTTAAGAAGACCATGAACAAGCTGGGCATCGAGATGGCCAGAAGCGAGGTTGCCTACAGTGTGGAGGACGGTCTTGCCATCGCTGAGAAGCTTGGTTATCCGGTGGTTCTCCGTCCTGCCTATACTATGGGCGGCGCCGGCGGCGGTCTGGTTTATAATAAAGAAGAACTGAAGACAGTCATGGCAAGAGGACTGCAGGCCAGCCTTGTGGGACAGGTGCTGGTTGAGGAGTCTATCCTTGGCTGGGAGGAGCTGGAGCTTGAGGTTGTCCGCGATATGGAAGGCAATATGATCACTGTCTGCTTCATCGAGAACATCGACCCGCTGGGCGTTCACACAGGTGATTCCTTCTGTTCTGCGCCGATGCTGACCATTTCCGAGGAATGTCAGAAGCGCATGCAGGAGCAGGCGTATAAGATTGTGGAATCCGTACAGGTTATCGGCGGAACAAATGTACAGTTCGCCCATGACCCGGTATCTGACCGTATCGTCGTTATCGAGATTAACCCGCGTACTTCCCGCTCTTCTGCCCTGGCTTCCAAGGCGACCGGATTCCCGATCGCACTGGTATCCGCCATGCTGGCAACGGGACTTACTTTGAAGGATATCCCGTGCGGTAAGTACGGAACCCTTGATAAATATGTGCCGGACGGCGACTATGTGGTGATCAAGTTTGCCCGCTGGGCGTTTGAGAAGTTCAAAGGCGTGGAGGATAAGCTGGGAACCCAGATGCGTGCCGTGGGCGAAGTCATGAGCATTGGAAAGAACTTCAAAGAGGCGTTCCAGAAAGCCATCCGCAGTCTGGAGATCGGACAGTACGGTCTCGGCCATGCGAAGAATTTTGATACCATGACAAAAGAACAGCTTCTGCAGAAGCTCGTTTCTCCGTCCAGCGAGAGATATTTTGTTATGTATGAAGCTCTGAGAAAGGGCGCCACTGTGGACGAGATCTTTGAGCTTACCAAAGTAAAACATTATTTCATCGAGCAGATGAAAGAGCTGGTGGAGGAAGAGGAAGCGCTTGCTGCCTGCAAGGGAAGCCTTCCGTCCGACGCTATGCTGACAGCTGCCAAGAAAGATGGATTCTCTGATAAATATCTGAGCCAGATTCTGGAGATTCCGGAAGACGATATCCGGAACCGCAGAATTGCCCTTGGCGTAGAGGAAGCATGGGAAGGCGTTCACGTGAGCGGAACACCGGACAGCGCTTATTATTACTCCACCTACAATGCGCCGGACAAGAATCCGGTATCCAGCGATAAGCCGAAGATCATGATCCTCGGCGGAGGCCCGAACCGAATCGGTCAGGGTATTGAGTTTGACTATTGTTGTGTACATGCGTCTCAGGCATTGAAGAAAATGGGCTTTGAGACCATTATCGTCAACTGTAATCCGGAGACCGTATCCACAGACTACGATACCTCCGACAAGCTTTATTTTGAGCCGCTCACACTGGAAGATGTACTGAGCATTTACAAGAAAGAGAAACCGCTGGGCGTGATCGCGCAGTTCGGCGGTCAGACACCTCTGAATCTGGCGGCAGACCTGGAGAAGAATGGTGTGAAGATTCTTGGTACCTCTCCGTCTGTCATTGATCTGGCGGAAGACAGAGATTTGTTCCGCGCTATGATGGAAAAGCTGGAGATCCCGATGCCGGAATCCGGCATGGCGTCCACTGTGGAAGAGGCTCTTGACGTAGCGGCCAGAATCGGTTATCCGGTTATGGTTCGTCCTTCCTATGTGCTGGGCGGACGCGGTATGGAAGTTGTGTATGATGAGGAAGCAATGTCCGGTTATATGAAGGCCGCTGTCGGCGTAACGCCGGATCGACCGATTCTTATCGATCGTTTCCTGAACCACGCTATGGAATGTGAGGCAGACGCTATCAGTGACGGTACGCATGCTTTTGTTCCGGCAGTGATGGAGCACATCGAGCTGGCCGGCGTGCATTCCGGTGATTCTGCATGTATCCTTCCATCAGTACACATTTCCGATAAAAATGTGGAGATCATTAAGGAATACACAAGAAAGATCGCGGAAGAAATGCACGTCAAAGGTCTGATGAACATGCAGTATGCCATCGAGAATGATAAAGTATACGTGCTGGAGGCCAACCCGAGAGCGTCCCGTACCGTACCGCTGGTATCCAAGGTATGTAATATCCGCATGGTGCCTCTGGCAACGGAGATTATCACATCGGAGATTACAGGAAAAGAATCACCGATTCCTTCCCTGAAGGAAAAGAATATTCCGTATTATGGAGTGAAGGAAGCAGCCTTCCCGTTCAACATGTTCCAGGAAGTCGATCCGGTTCTCGGACCGGAAATGCGTTCTACCGGCGAGGTTCTCGGCTTATCCCACTCCTACGGCGAAGCCTTCTTCAAGGCGCAGGAGGCAGTACAGGCAAAACCGCCGCTGTCCGGTACCGTCCTTATCTCCGTCAACAGAAAAGACAAGGATGAAGTTGTGGATGTGGCGAGAATGTTTGCGGACAATGGATTCCGTATCCTGTCCACCAAGCACACCTGTGATCTGATCAAAGAGGCTGGTATCCAGGCAGAGCAGGTGAAGAAGCTCTCCGAAGGCCGTCCGAACATCTATGACCTGATCACCAACGGAAAGATTGACATCATTGTCAACTCTCCGGTTGGAAAAGACAGCGTCAACGACGACAGCTACCTGCGTAAAGCGGCTATTAAAGCGAGAGTGCCATATTATACAACCATTGCAGCAGCCAAAGCAGCAGTGGAAGGAATCCATTATGTGAAAAAGCACAGCAGCAGCGAGGTGGAATCCTTACAGGATTACCATGCAGAGATTACGGATAAATAACTAGCCTCATATTGAATGAACAGATTATACTGAAAATGTAAAACATAGAACAAATTGACAAAAAGAAAAGGGTATTGCGTGACGCGATACCCTTTTCCTGTAATTACATGAAAGGAGGCGGCGCTATGACATGGCTGCAAAATATAGATGCATCGATTCTGCTGTGGATACAGGAAAACCTCCGGGCAGACATCTGGACACCTTTTTGGAAGGCTGTCACTTTTCTTGGAAATGGAGGCTGGTTCTGGCTGGCTTTGGCAGTCTTGCTGCTGTTTATAAAATCAACCAGAAAAGCAGGAATTTTAAGCCTTCTGTCCATGGGGATAGGAGCGCTGCTCACAAATGCATTTCTGAAACCTGTGGTGGCAAGGATACGTCCTTACGAGGCGGTACCCGATATTATTCTTCTGGTGGAAAAACAGCATGATTTTTCCTTCCCTTCAGGACATACTTGTGCCTCTTTTGCCTGTGCCCTTGTTCTGTGGAAAATACTTCCGGGAAATAAAGGGCTGCCGGCATTGATTCTTGCAATACTCATTGCATTTTCCCGCCTGTATGTGGGAGTACACTACCCCAGCGACGTCCTGGGAGGATTTTTGGTGGGACTGCTCAGCTGCGCGGTTGTCTGCTGGGGAAATCAGCGTTATATTTTAAGAAAAAAGATTAAGGAAGAAGGGTGATAACATGATTATATCGTCCAGAGGAAGATACGCGCTGCGGGTCATGATTGACCTGGCGCAGCATGACAACGGAGAACTGATTTCCCTGAAGGATATCGCCGAGAGACAGGAAATCTCCATGAAATACCTGGAACTCATTGTCAGCACCTTAAATAAAGGAGGCATGCTCATAAGCGGCCGGGGAAAAAAGGGCGGATACCGGCTGAAACACCAGCCGGAAGAATATTCTGTGGGTTCCATCCTGAAACTGACAGAAAAGACCCTGGCGCCTGTAAGCTGCCCGGAGATAGAAAATGAATGCTGTGAGCGGGCGGGAGAATGTATTACGCTGCCTCTCTGGAAGAAACTCGATGAGATGATCGGACAATACCTGGCAGGAGTTACCCTGAAGGATCTGCTGGAGGGGAAGGTGTGAGAAGACTTTTTAAGGAAAAATGAAGCCCCCTCTGACAATATTATCTCAGAGGGGGCGTTTTGGAAAATCGTGCATTTACTTTGTATCAGGCAGTTCGTATCCTGCATTCTTCATCCCGGTGAGAAATTCTTCCTCTGTTTGATGCAGCTCCTCGGAAGCATCGGAAATGGAGAGTTTCCCATTGGCGGTCAGACTATATAAGGTTAATTCAATGCCTTGCTCAATACCCAACTCAATACCTTGCTCTATGCCGCGCTTTATTTCTCTCTGTTCTAATCTCTCCGCGACATCACACATTGTTATCCCCTCCTTCGGGCCGGGAGAGAAGAGTCTGGTATATCTCTTGTCTCCGGTCATGACTGATAATAGTTTTAAGACTTCATCTACGTGCTGTATTATACGGTGGTCTGATTTTCCATGCTGAAGAGCGCCATATGGATCTTTTGTTTCTCCCAGTATTTGGAGACATCGCGTTCCTGTTCGTGGAGAATGTCATCGTCGGCCTTGTACTGTGAATGGACGGCCGTGGCCGCCAGGTCTTCCGGCGAGATCTGACGTTCCCCCTTTCCTGAATGATCGTAAAAACAGGAGGAAGTCCTTATAGGAATCCCTGCATCAATTACAGTTTTATATTATCATAAAAAATAAAATAATGCTATATATTTCTCGATTTTTGGTGAAAAAAATGATTCTGGAGAAAATGTTGTCTATATTCCTATTGACAAAATAGGAATTAAAACTTATAATCCGTAGTATAGAGATAGGAATTAATAATAAAACGCAGAACATTTGCCATAATAAATAAAAAAGGAAATGAGGGAGATAAAATGTATATTTATGCTGATAACGCGGCAACAACGAAGATCAATCCTGTAGCCATGGATGTTATGAATAAATGTATGACGGAGGTTTACGGGAATCCGTCAAGCCTCCACAGTGCCGGACAGAAGGCGGCGGAGGTTATGCAGAAGGCGAGAGAGGATATCGCACAGGTTCTCGGCGCCGACTTCCGGGAGATTTATTTCACCTCGGGAGGGACGGAGGCAGATAACCAGGCGATTTATTCCGCAGCAGCTTTCGGGGAGAAAAAAGGAAAGAAGCATATCATTTCTTCCGCAATTGAACATCATGCGGTGCTGCATACGCTGCAGCGGCTGGAAAAAGAAGGCTTCGAGATCACTCTCCTTGATGTGGGAGAGGACGGCATCGTCCGTCCGGAAGATGTCCGTCAGGCCATTCGGGAGGATACTGCTCTGGTGACCATCATGTACGCCAACAATGAAATCGGCACTCTTCAGCCGATCAGTGAGATCGCGGCAATCTGCCGGGAGAAAAAAGTGATTTTTCATACGGACGCCGTACAGGCGGTGGGACATGTTCCGATCAACGTGCGGGAGCAGAATATAGATATGCTGTCTTTGTCGGCTCATAAGTTCCACGGGCCGAGAGGAATCGGAGTGCTGTATGTGCGCAAGGGCGTGCCGCTGTTTAATCTCATCGAGGGAGGCGCCCAGGAACGAGGGCGGAGACCTGGAACAGAGAATCTGCCGGCCATTGCAGGGATGGCAGCCGCTTTGAAAGAAGTGGTTTCACACATGGCAGCTGCGGAAGAGAAGGTGAGCAGCCTGAGGGACATTCTCATCGAAGGATTATCGAAGATTCCTCACGCCAGACTAAACGGCGATGCAAAAAGGCGTCTTCCGGGAAATGTGAATTTCTGCTTCGAGGGAATTGAGGGAGAATCCCTCCTGCTTCTTCTTGATAATAAGGGCGTTGCCGCTTCTTCGGGAAGCGCCTGCACGTCAGGTTCTCTCGATCCGAGCCACGTACTTCTGGCGCTGGGACTGCCCCACGAGGTGGCCCACGGCTCACTGCGATTGTCCCTGAGTGAAGAAAATACAAAAGAAGAAATGTACTATATCATAGATGCCGTCCGGGAGGTTGTGGAATATCTGCGCGACATGTCCCCGGTGTGGGAGGCTTTGGAGAAAGGAGAAAAAGAACATGTTATATAGTGAAAAAGTGATGGATCATTTTCAGCATCCGAGAAATCTGGGAAAAATGGAGAACGCCGACGGCGTCGGCGAGGTAGGCAACGCAAAGTGTGGAGATATCATGAAAATGTATATCAAGGTGGACGACGGTATCATCACCGATGTGAAGTTCAATACATTTGGCTGCGGCTCAGCCATCGCCACCAGCTCCATGGCCACGGAGATGATCAAAGGAAAATCTGTGGAAGATGCGCTGGAGCTGTCCAACCAGGCGGTGGTGGAGGCACTGGATGGACTGCCGACTCACAAGATCCACTGTTCCGTACTGGCGGAAGAAGCGGTAAAGGCAGCTGTAAAAGATTATTACGACAGAAACAACATTTCCTATGACGCCGCGCTGTTTGCGGAAGGCGAATGTCCGCACTGCCACGAATAATCGGCGCCGCTGCGGCAGTCCCCGCATTGCCATAATATAAAGCCGTCCCCGACATTTCCTCTTTACATTTCTTTGAAGCGTATTATAATTAGGAAGGGTTTCAGAGAAATGTACAGAAGACGAAAGGAAAGGGCCGGGATATGAGTGGCGAAATGCTGAACAGAAAAGAAAATAAAGGTTCTGCTGGAGAAAATGTATGGCATGTGGAGAATCATTCTCTGCAGAGAAAGGAAATCCAGACCTCGGAGACGCTGAAGCTTGGTATTCTTCTGGCGTTGAGCGGAGGATTTATGGATGCGTATTCCTACATCTGCCGGGGAGGCGTGTTTGCCAACGCTCAGACGGGAAATATGCTTCTGCTTGGAGTGAATCTTTCTTCAGGACAATGGAGAGAGGCGGCAGGGTATGCGCTGCCGGTCACTGCATTTGCGCTGGGAATCGCCATCGCGGAATTGATCCGGTTTGGCATGAAGGATAAAAATCTGCTGCACTGGCGGCAGATGACGGTGTTTCTGGAAGCACTGATTTTGCTGCTGGTGGCTTTTATACCGCTGAATCAGAACTTTCTGGCTAATGCGTTGACATCTTTTGCCTGCGGCATGCAGGTGGAGAGCTTCCGCAAAATACACGGCAACGGTATTGCTACTACCATGTGTATCGGAAATCTGCGCAACGGAACGCAGCATTTTTGTGAATTTGTGGAAAAAAGGGAGAAGAAACATCTTAAAAAAGGAATTCTCTACTACGGAATTATCGTGTTTTTTGTAATTGGCGCTGTCATCGGCAATCAGGTGATTCAGTGGCAGGGCAAAACAGCGATCGCCGTATCTTCCTTCCTGCTTATGATCGCATTTCTTATGATGTTTGCAGATGGCAGGATGGAGTCAGAGAAAATAGGATCAGAGTAGACGCAGCAAAAATGTGTAAAGGACCAACCACAATGATATGTTTTTCCGGGCAGATAGTCAAAAGATGAAAACTGTCTGCCCGGAAGGAAATATACCAGAGGGTTGGTCCTTTTTTATTTATTATATAAAGAGAGATTTATTTCGCCCGTTTCAGAAGCTCGTCCCAGCGGCGGTCCACCTCTGCCTGAATGTCGGCGATGAGGTGTTCCTTACCCGGCTTGAACAGGTGTTTGAAACGGCCCTGCGGACGGAGAAAATCTTCGATCGGAAGCTTTTTTTTCGGCTCGTAGTTGAGAATCCATTCGCCGTCGATGACCTCGAAGAGCGGCCAGAAGCAGGTGTCCACAGCCAGCTGGCAGATCTCAAGGATATCGGACATCTCGTAGCGCCAGCCGCGCGGGCATGGAGCCAGCACATTTAAAAAGGCGGCGCCCGGGGTGTAGATGGCTTTCTCTGATTTTACGTGAATGTCCTTGAAGTTCTTCACAAAGGTGGTCTGCGCCACGTATGGAATATTGTGGGCGGCGATGACCTGAGCCAGATCCTTGCGGTTCTGATTCTTACCTTCCGAGTCTGTGCCCACAGGGGTGGTGGTAGTGTCCGCGTAGAGCGGGGTGGCGGAGGAACGCTGGATACCGGTATTCATATACGCCTCGTTGTCATAGCAGACGTAAACCATGTCGTGGTTTCGTTCCATGGCGCCGGAGAGGGACTGAAAACCGATGTCGTATGTACCGCCGTCGCCTCCGAAGGCGATGAACTTGTGGGTGTTTTTGACTTTGCCTTTTTTACGCAGAGCGCGGTAGGCAGCCTCCACGCCGCTGCAGGTGGCGCCGGCGTTCTCGAAGGCGTCATGGATGAAGGAATCCTTCCATGCGGTGTACGGGTACATGAAGGAGGAAACCTCCAGGCAGCTGGTGGCGCAGGTGATGACAGCCTCGTCGCCGTCATGGAGACCACGGAGTACATTTCTTACGGCGATGGTGGCGCCGCAGCCGGCGCACATTCTGTGGCCGGGAGATAAACGTTCTTCTTTATTTAATGTCTGTTTTAAATTATAAGCCATGATGTGTTCCTCCTATTCTCTGACAGATAAATACCGGTAAGTCTCGCCGGTGTCGCCGGTTTTCTCGATCTGCATCAGGTCATTGAACACGGATGTGAGACTCTCCACCGTCACATCCCGGCCGCCGAGACCGTAGCAGTAGTTGATTACTGCCGGATGGAGATTTTTATTGTAAAGGGCGGATTTGATCTCTGCGCCGAGAGGGCCGCAGTTGGTGTTGAAATCCTCGGTCCGGTCCATGATGGCCAGGTATTTCACATGGGAGAGCGCCTCGGCGATCTCCTCAGCCGGAAACGGACGGAAGAGCCGGATCTTCAGGATACCGGCTTTAACGCCCTGCTCCCGAAGCTGATCCACGGTGTCCTTGGCGGTTCCTGCTGCGGAGCCGATCAGGACCATGGCGTAGTCGGCGTCCTCCAGCTTATACTCTTCAAACAGGCCGTATTTTCTGCCGGAGATGCCGGCAAATTCTTCCGCCACATCGAGGGCAACCTGTTTGGCGTTGCGGAGACCCTGCATCTGTGCCCGGCGGGCTTCCATGACGTAGTTGGTCACGGCGTAAGGGCCGTAAGCGATGGCTTCGCCGTCCTTTAAAAGGTAATGTTCCGGCTCATATTCGCCCACGAAGTTTTTCACCACGTCATCTTCCAGAAGTTCGATGTTTTCCACGGCGTGGCTGGTGATGAAACCGTCCTGGCAGATCATGATCGGAAGCATCACGTCTTTGTGCTCGGCGATACGGTATGCCTGGATCATGTTGTCGTAGGCTTCCTGATTGTTCTCGGCAAAGATCTGAATCCAGCCGGTGTTTCTCGCGCCCATGGCGTCGGAATGGTCGCAGTTGATGTTGATCGGGCCGGAGAGGGCGCGGTTTACAAGGGCCAGACAGATTGGGAGCCGGTCGGAGGCCGCCACATTTAAGACCTCCCACATGAGGGCCAGACCGCAGGATGAGGTGGCGGTGATGGTTCTTGCGCCGGCCGCCTCGGAACCGATGCAGGCGCTCATGGCGCTGTGCTCGCTCTCCACCGGTATGAACTCGGTGTCCACCTGTCCGTTTGCCACAAAGCTGGTGAAATACTGCGGAATTTCCGTGGAAGGAGTGATCGGGTATGCCGGCATGACGTCGGGATTGATCTGGCGCATGGCGGTGGCAACCGCTTCATTTCCGGATAAACGTTCTTTGATACCCATGTTATCTTACCCCCTTTAACATGACGATGGCGTCGAAAGGACAGGCTTTCACGCAGATGCCGCATCCCTTGCAGTGGTCAAAATCAAAATCTCCCCGTTTGCCATTAACAATCGGGATGGCGCTGTCCGGGCAGGCCGGCGCGCAGAGGAGACACTGTTTACATTTTTCTTCGATGAACTTTGGCGTGTCTGTCCGCCATTCTCCGGTATTGAACTCGGCGGCGGTGCAGCTTCCAACGACAGTACAGCCCAGAGTGAGATCCTGCCATTTCACATCCAAACCTAATTTGCTGATATCTGATGTCATTACTTAACCTCCTGTAAAGCCAGGGAGAGAGCTTTCATGTTTCCCTCGATTACTTCCGGCTTTGATGCAAACTTATGCGCGTAGGACTTGCGCATTTCCTCTAAGAAACGTTCCTCCTCCATGATGCCGCTGACCTTCACGATGGCTGCCAGCATCGGAGAATTCGGGAAATACTGTCCCAGCGCTTCTATGGAAATCCGACGGGCGTCGATGGTGTACACCTTTCCTTCGTATCCGTGAAGATGAGGAAGAATCTCCTCCTTCGGACGGGCGGTGTTGATGACGATGGCGCCGTCTTTTTTGAGACCGTCGGTCACGTGGACAGAATCCAGCAGGGTCTCATCCACCACGACTACGTAATCCGGGTCGTAAATGTTGGAATGAACCCGGATAATATCGGAGCTTAAACGGTTATAGGCGGTGATAGGCGCGCCCATACGCTCCGGGCCGTATTCCGGGAAGCCCTGCACGTACATTCCCGTGTTGAAAGCGACGTCGGCAAGGAGCAGAGCCGCGGTTTTTGCACCCTGACCGCCCCGGCCGTGCCACCGGATTTCAATTAAATCTTTCATGATATCCTCCATTCTATGTTCAGGTATGTAAATGTAACGCTGTAAATATAATATATGAAAACAGCATGTCCGCAGGGATATTCACGGACTGTATGCTGTAGAAAAACGAATGTCCGTGCTGTGCGGATAAAAATGATTAAAAAAAGAGTCCCGCTCGCGGAATAAGTACGCTGTATGCCTTCTTGAAGAGAATACATTTTTCCTCGTGCAGGAATTACTTTATGAAAATTCACAACGAATTCGATTATATCATTATTCATTGTTTTTGTGAAGAGAAAATATATAAAAAGCTCCGTATAATGTATAAAAAAGGGCCGAAAACGGGTTGACAAACAATCTTAGACATATTATACTTGACTCATAAAATTTCAAAGGCAAACCCGCCGAAAGACGGGGACGCAAAGCCACGGGTCTAAGGTCTTTTGACTATGACAGCCGGTTGCCGCATTTATTTTACAATGTGTATCAGATATTTAGATGATTCTGTAATTTGGCGACCGCTTATATACCTGTATAAGCGGTTTTTCTATATTATAGGAATTTTCGTTGGAATTCCTATAATACAGAAGCCCTCCGGGCGGGATGCACACTCGCGCGCAAAGAACTTTGTCGCTAAAGCGACCGCGCTCGGCGCGAGAGTTCTGGCGGACAGAACTCTTTATTCTTCACAGGGCACTATGAATCGGAAGAGTCTGATGCACCCAGACAGGGGAGGATGTGTATGATGAGAAAAAACAGAAATGATAATTTAAAAGAAAATACTACAGGAAAGAAAAGACTTACTTTTGCAGGAAAAGCAGCCATATTGTGCACGGTGGTCATGCTTGCTGCCGGCGGCGCCTACACATGGCATATACATACGACGAATGTGCCGGAGCTTACCACATTCGTCGATCATGAGGGAGAGACTGTGATCATTGGCGGTGAGGAAGTGCCTTTAGGCGGCGAGCCGAAGGTAACTACCGATACCAAAACCAAGAAAAAGACAGTGATGCTGAAGAAACCGTCTAAAAAAACGCGCACCAAGAAGTCCACAAAGACGAAGAATTCTACAGATACTCAAAAAAATGGTTCGAATGTTGTTGTAACTGAAACGACGGTGGTGACGGTGAAAAGACAGAAGTTCAAAAAGAATTCCAGGAAAAAAGTGATCATCACAAAGATCACAACGACGAAGAAGGTCAGCGTACAGGCGGCGGGCAATGTGCAGACACAGTCTGCTTCCCAGAACAGCGCTGACGCCGGAGCAACAACGGCGGATATCAAGACGCTGGCTCCTAGGCTCAACGGCACGCTCATGAATGCGTATACGACATTGGGATTCACGGTAACCATCGATCCGACAGTATCCTATTCAGGATATTTTAATGCGAGAAATCAGTCTATTATTTTGAGAAAATCGGGAGATACCATTTATCATGAGATGGGACATTTCCTTGCATTCGTTGCAGGCAATGTGGATAAGAGATCGGATTTTGCCTCTATCTATAATGAAGAAAAAGGGAAATACGCAGGCACCAATACAAATTATGTGACACAGAATGCCTCTGAGTATTTTGCAGAGTCTTTCAAAGATTATACATTAAATGCATCGGCACTGCAGAAGAGCCGTCCAAAGACCTATCAGGCTATTGTGAGCGCACTCTCTAACGTAACATCGCAGCAGATCAATAAGCTGAAGCTGGCCTACGGTCCGATCTGGAATCAAAATTAACAGAGACTTTACCAGAAGCCGGGAGGATTGTTCTCCCGGCTTTTTAATATATGTGGGAAAAATTTGACTTTCATTTACTGATTTCAGTATAATAGGAAAGAATATTTTCATGCGGTGAGATGGAGGCAGAAGAATGGAGAAAACTTACAGAACGGATTTGACTTGTTTTCTTGGGGATGAAGAGAAGGAGAGCGTCGAAGGCACTCTCATGGGAGTCATGATGGAAGCCGGCTGCCGGGTGCAGGAGCTTCCTTTCCGGCATGCTGCCTTTTCCATAAAGGAGGGCGGGCTGAAAAGAGCGATGGATGCTGTCCGGTGTTTGGGCATCAGGGGAGCGTATCTGGCACCTGTGCACAGAGCGGATGTGCTTTCCTGTCTGGATGAGCTGTCTGCCGCAGCCCGGCTCACCGGACAGGTAAACGCTGTGTTCAGCCTGGACGGCAGACTGGTGGGAGAGAACACCGGAGGTAAGGGATTTGTCACCTCTCTCATGGAAAAAGGCGTTTTCCTTACCGGGAAGACTCTTACCATACTGGGGACGGGAGATGACGCCCGGGCAGCCGCCGTGGAAGCGGCGCTTTCCGGAATCAGCAGAATATATATCACAGGCAGGGATGAAGAGCAGGGACAGGCGCTTGCCCGGCTGCTCACCGAACACACCCGGACGGAAGCATCGTATATTTTCCGGGCGGAGGGTGAAGCAACGCGGATACCAGAAGATACAGATATTGTATTGCGGGCGGAAGCCGGGCCGCAGCCGGAAGAGAAGCTGCGGGCGGAAGAGGAACAGGACTCCCCGGCTCCCGGGGAAGATCAGCACCAGCTTCCGGCTGAAGACGATGGCGCTATAAAGTCCGGCACAGAGTGCTCGGGCATCCGCAGCCATATGATCGTGTGTGATATGGCGCTTTCCCCGCGAAAGACCACCTTTTTAAAACAGGCGGAGGACTGCGGGGCCAAAACCGTGGACGGTCTTGAAATGTTTGTCAATCAGGCGGTGCTGACCTACAGTTTATGGACGGAGCACATCGCACCGCGGGACATTTTTTATGACGCTGCTCTGAGGGCGCTTGACCCGGAAGACGGGCAGGAGGACGGCGGTGCGGAGCCGGCGGCGGAAACAGCGGAAGCGGCGGATCGCCGTCTCATAGAAAAGATGATGGACTATTACGCCGGAGACCCGAAGCGGATTCAGCATTTCCTGAAAGTGTATACATTTGCTAAAATGATCGGCGAAGAGGAGGCGCTGCCGCCGGAGGAACTTTTTGTGCTGAGGACGGCGGCCATCGTCCATGATATCGGCATCAGGGTCAGCGAGGAGAAATACGGCAGCTCGGCTGGAAAATATCAGGAAAAGGAAGGACCTGCCGTGGCGGAGCCGCTCCTTTTGTCCTGCGGATATGAGGAAGAAGTCATTGACCGGGTGCTGTTTCTCATTGCAAACCATCACACTTATGATAGAATAGAAGGAGCAGATTATCAGATACTGGTAGAAGCAGATTTTCTGGTGAATCTTTACGAGGACGGATGCAGCCGGGAGACGGCGGAAAATGTAAAGAAAAACATTTTCCGGACGAAGGCGGGCGTCCGCTGTCTGGAACAGATGTATCTGAATATTCAAAAATAACAAAGAGACTTCGGAGAAGGATACCGGGGTCAGCAAGGAGGAAACCATGATATTTGGAGTAATTTTGGCCGGGGGAATCGGCAGCAGAATGGGAAATGTGGAGAAGCCGAAGCAGTTTCTCACCATCGGCAGCAAGCCAATCATCATTCACACCATTGAAAAGTTTTATGCCAACAGCAGATTTGAAAAGATCATCGTACTTTGCCCGAATCAGTGGATCAATCACACAAAGAACCTGATCCGGAAAGATTTTAAAAACACGGATCGTATTGTTGTGATCGAGGGCGGAGACACAAGAAATGAAACTATTATGAATTCCATCCGCTACATTGAGAAGGAATACGGACTGGATGACGATACGATTATCGTTACCCACGACTCTGTCCGTCCGTTCCTGACACACCGTATTATCGAGGATAACATCAATTACGCCATCAAATACGGCGCCTGCGATACGGTCATTCCGGCTTCGGACACCATCGTGGAGAGCAAGGGACACGCGGTCATCAGCAACATACCGGATCGTTCCATCATGTATCAGGGACAGACGCCGCAGTCCTTTAAAGCAAAACGCTTAAAGGAGCTTTATGAATCACTGACGGAGGAGGAGAAAAAGATTCTCACCGACGCCTGTAAGATCTGCGTGATGAAGGGAGAAGATGTGTACCTGGTGGAGGGAGAGGTATTTAATATCAAGATTACCTATCCGTATGACTTGAGAGTCGCTGAGACTTTGATAAAAGGAGAATAGACATGTTAAATACAGTATACCGTCTGGTCGCTCCCAGAAGATTTGAAGTGGCATTTAACGATATTGACTTAAACGGGGAGCAGGTGGTGGTCCGTCCGACGCATCTTTCCATCTGCCATGCAGACCAGCGTTATTATCAGGGAAGCCGTCCCATGGACGTTCTTGCAAAGAAGCTTCCTATGGCATTGATACACGAAGGAATCGGCGATGTGGTCTATGACCCGCTGGGCGAGTTCAAGCCGGGTGAGCTGGTGGTCATGATACCGAACACGCCGGTGGAAAAAGACGAGATTATCGGAGAAAACTATCTGAGAAGCTCCAAGTTCCGCGCCAGCGGATTTGACGGTTTCATGCAGGACAATGTGGCTCTGGACAGAGACCGGGTGCTGCGCCTTCCGCCGGACATCGACCGGACCGTGGCGGCCTTCACGGAGATCGTCACCGTGAGCGTGCAGGCTCTTCATCGTTTTGACCGTTTCGCCCATGCCCGCAGGAACATCGTGGGTATCTGGGGCGACGGCAACCTGGGCTATATCACTTCACTCTTTTTCCGCTATATGTATCCGGATACGAAGCTGATCATTTTCGGTACGGACAAAGAGAAGCTTAACAGCTTTTCCTTCGCCGACGAGACCTACCTGGTGTGGGACGTACCGGAAAATGTAGAGATTGACCATGCCTTTGAATGTGTGGGCGGCGACGCCTCCCAGAAGGCTATCAATCAGATCATTGACCTGATTCATCCGGAGGGAGCCATCTCCCTGCTGGGTGTATCCGAGTATCCGATTCCGATCAACACCCGTATGGTGCTGGAGAAAGGTCTGCGCCTGTTCGGAAGCAGCCGGAGCTCCCGCGAGGACTTCGAAAAGACCGTGGAAATGTACCAGAAGCATCCGGAGATCCTCGGATACCTGAGCAACATCGTGGGTGCCCAGGTGGAAGTCAGGTCCATCGCGGATATGAACAAGGCGTTTGAGATGGATATTCATAAGATGATGGGTAAGACGGTGATGATCTGGAATAAATAAAGATTCGTCAAGGTGAAAAGGAATGATGCACAGACGATAACGTAGGACCACAGGCAGGTTTGTCCGACTCGACTCTCAGTCGGACTGACAAAAGATATCTCTGCTTCAGAGCTATGTCAGTCCTCCTTCACAGCTCGCGGCCGAAAGCTGTCTGTGGTCAAAACGTCATCTGTGTTGTGTAAGATTGCCTGTGCCGTATCACCTTGACATAATAACAACACGTAAAAATGCCGGAGGTTCGTAAGAAATGCAACGTGAATCAGCCGGAGGTTGCTGGCTGGCGCAGTTCTGATGACACCGGTTGTCAAAAACATTCCTTCGAACGTTTGACCAGACGACTGTGAGTGCAGGCGTTTGACATATGAAGCTGGATGTGTACGGAAGAAACGTCTGCTGAGGTGGAGGAGGAAAACTTCTATCACATGACTTGTCTTTTCGCGGCAGAGATTTCTGTGGGTTACAGAAGAAATGCACAAATCTTAATTTCTAAACATAATCCCCCCTTTGTTTCATACAATAGAATACAAAAACACCCGTAAGGCGGAAGGAAGAGTGTCCATGGATTATCTGGCGGAAGTGGTTGCAGCGGTGGATAAAATGGTGTGGGGACCTGTCATGCTTGTGCTGCTGGTGGGAACCGGCGTGGTGCTGACGGTACGCTGCCGTTTTCTTACGTGGAGGAATCTGCCCTGGGCTGTTCAGGTGACTTTAAGCCGGGAGGCCCGGCAGAAGAAGGGGAGCGGTGATGTGTCGTCGTTTGCGGCTCTCACCACAGCCCTGGCGGCCACCATCGGCACGGGAAATATCGTGGGCGTCGCCACAGCCCTGGCGGCCGGTGGACCGGGAGCATTGGTGTGGATGTGGGTTTCCGCCTGCTTCGGTCTTTCTTCCAAATTCGCAGAATGTATGCTGGCGGTGAAGTACCGGGAGAAAAATGAGCGGGGAGAGATGAGCGGCGGGCCCATGTATACCATGAAGAATGCGTGGAAACTGAAATATCCGAAGTTTGGGGCGGTGCTAAGCGGCTGCTTTGCCTTTTTTGCGGTGCTTGCTTCTTTTGGTATCGGAAATATGACGCAGAGTAATTCTATCGCTGCATCGCTCCGAACCGCTTTTGGTTTGTCCGAGGTAAAGGTGGGAGTAGTCCTTACTGTACTCGCATTTCTGATCATCATGGGCGGCATCCGGAGCATTGCGAAGATATCTTCGGTGGTGGTGCCGGTCATGGCGGTATTCTATATGGGCTGCGGCCTTATTGTCATCCTGGGTAATCTCCATAATCTTCCCGCCGGTATTTGTATGGTCTTTAAGATGGCGTTTTCTCCGGAGGCGGCGGGCGGCGCCCTCTGCGGTAATCTCACTGCGTCTTTGTGGACTGCTCTCCGCTATGGGGTGGCCAGGGGCGTTTTTTCCAATGAAGCGGGCATGGGTTCCGCCGCCATCACGGCGGCGGCAGCCACGGCCGACCATCCGGTACGTCAGGGTTATATCAATATGACTGGAACCTTCTGGGATACTCTGGTGGTATGTACCATCACAGGTTTGGTCATCGCCTGCTCCGGCGTGCTCGGGCAGGTGAATCCTGCCACCGGAGCAGCCTACGAGGGCGCGGCCCTTACCATCGCCGCCTTTTCTACAGTGCTTGGCAGGGCAGGCGGCATATTGGTAACCATCGGTATTGTGCTGTTTGCGTTCTCCACCATTCTCGGATGGGAGTATCAGGGAGAGAAGGCATTCGAATATCTGGCGGGAAGCCGCCGTTACAATCGGATATATCGGCTGCTTTTCTCGCTGGCCGTCTACATCGGAGCGACCCAGACCCTGGAACTGGTGTGGGGATTTTCCGACATAGCCAACGCGCTGATGGCGCTGCCGAATCTCATCTCGCTGCTGCTTTTAAGCGGGGAGGCGGCAGCGGAAGCGAAAGAGTATCAGAACGTCATTGAGAAAGAGAAGCGGCTGGCGCGGATAAGAAAAAATCCCTTCGGATGCCGCCGCTTCCGAAGGGATAAATAACATATCGTTTAGTTGTCCAGCTTGATTCCTGCCAGCAGTGCGCCCAGTCCGGTGGAAGCGCTGCCCTCGTCCTTGTAGGATACGGAAGGTTTCTCTTCCGGTGCATCCTGCGGCTCTTCGTCCTGAGCAGCTTTGATGCTCAGGCTGATCTTGCCGTTTTCTACTTTGAGAACTTTCACTTTGACTTCCTGTCCGGCTTTTAAGACTTCACCAGGGGATTCAATACGTTTGTTGGCGATCTGGGAAATGTGCACCAGTCCGGAGAGACCGTCTCCCAGGTCAACAAATGCGCCGTACGGCATCAGGGATTCCACTTTGCCGCTTAAAACGGAGCCCGGAACCACTGCGTTGATCTTTCTCTCTTTTTCTTCCCGGCGTCGGTCGTAGAGCACTTCCTTCACGGATAAGACGAGACGGTTTTTCTCCTCGTCTGCGGTGATAACCTTCGCGTCCACCGTCTTGCCGAGGTAAGGATTGGTATCTTCCACGTATCCGATCTCCAGATGGGAAGCCGGGATAAAGCCGCGCAGGCCTTCCACATAAACGATAACGCCCTTGTTGACGATTCCTCCGATCTTCAGGCTGAGAACCGTACCTTCTTCCATGTATTTCTTCACGGTCTCCCATGCCATCGCTTTGGATGCCTCTTTAACAGAAAGAGAGACATTTCCTTCACCGTCGTCATCGGATAAAACCACAGCCTTCACAGTGTCGCCCACCGGAACGCTCTGCAGGGAGAAAGAAGGGTCGTCGCTGTAGTCTTCTTTTTTGACGACGCCCTGGGCATGATAGTTGATGTCCAGATAAACGGCATTCTCATCCACGCCGGTGATCACGCCTTCCACCACGTCGCCTTCATTGAGCTTCCGGAAGGAAGCTTCCAGTTCCTTTTCAAAATCTGCCATTGTTTCGCTCATAATCGTATTCCTCTTTTCTTCTATATTTTCTGTCTGGTAAGAAATGTGTCTGATGTTCTCATGGAATGGCGCGCTTTTCCGTGGAAATGGCGCCTTTTGCATTCCATACTATAAAATAGTAACACATTTTTCAGGCTCTTCGCAATGGATAAATGCAAAGAAATACAGCCTTTCCGGTAGAAAAACGGGAGAATCTTTGTTATACTAATAAGAACTGCCCGGAGCATGGCAGAAAATGTCAAATCCGGCAGAACAAGAAACAGGCCGGTGTTTGCAAAAAACGGAAAACATATGAAGGAGGCAATATAATGGATTTAAATACAGGAATGAAAATGACATTAACGGATACAGTAACAATGGACAACGCGGCAAAGACGCTCGGGAGCGGCAGCCTGCTGGTGTATGGAACTCCGGCCATGCTTCTGCTGGTGGAAAAGACAGCGGTGGCTCTGCTTGAGGGACATCTGGATGAAGGAATGACCACGGTCGGCACCAACTTAAACGTGGACCATGTGTCCGCAACACCGCTTGACGCCGAAGTTAGCTGCCAGGTGGAGCTTACAGAGATCGACAGAAAGAGACTGGTATTTTCCGTGGAAGTAAAGGACGCCGCCGGAGTCATCGGCAAAGGAACCCACGAGAGATTCATCGTGCAGGCAGACAAGTTCCAGCAGAAAGCCAACGGCAAGTTTCAGGCATAGGCGAAGCGAAGGTATGAGTGGACAAAGAGAGAAGAAGTATCGAGAGAAAAATCAGCATAGAGAGAGCCGTTCGCAAGTGACAGACGGCAGACACGGCGGCCCGGAGCAGACAGCGGAAAGTGCTGCGCCCGTCCGCCTGAACAAATACTTAAGCGATGCCGGCGTCTGCTCCAGGCGGCAGGCCGACCGCTATGCGCAGGAGGGCCGGATTACCATCGACGGCCAGGTGGCGGAGCTTGGGCAGAAGGTGCTGCCGGGCCAGAAGGTATGTGTTGACGGCCGGCCGGTGGGCGCCGAAGGCGGCGTCAGCCACAGAAGAATCGTGCTGGCGGTCAACAAGCCAAGGGGAATAGTCTGTACCACCTCCCGGCAGGAAAAAGATAACATTGTGGACTTTATCGGCTATCCGGAGCGCATTTATCCCATGGGACGGCTGGATAAGGACTCGGAGGGACTGATCCTCATGACCAACGACGGAGAGCTGATGGATGAGATACTCCGGGCGAGAAACGGCCACGAGAAGGAATACGAAGTGCAGGTAAACCGCCCGGTCAGCGGGCGGTTTTTAAAAGAGATGGCGGGAGGCGTCCCGATTCTTGATACAGTGACCCGGCCATGCCGGATCAGAAAGACCGGAACCTTTTCGTTCCGCATCATTCTGACTCAGGGACTGAACCGGCAGATCCGCCGCATGTGCGAGGCCCTCGGCTACCGGGTGCGGGCGCTGAAACGGATCCGCGTCATGAACATTCATCTCGGGGAGCTGCCGACCGGCGCTTACCGGGAGCTTAGCGAAGCGGAGATTTTTGAACTGATGCGGCTGACCGGAAAGACGGGGCCGGCAGCCAGACAGAGAAGAGCGGCGGGCCGCCAGGCAGGGCAGCGCGACGCGGCAGAAAGAGCCGGAACATCCGCCCGGCCAGCCGACCCGGCGTCAGCAAGAAAACCAACCCGGCGCCAAAGACCAGATTGAGGAAAAGGAGAACATCGTGGAAAAACAACAACGAATCAAGGAGCTTGTCTCAAAACTGAATGAGGCCGCCAGAGCCTATTATCAGGAGGACCGGGAGATCATGTCCAACCGGGAGTACGACGCCCTTTATGATGAGCTTGCCGCTCTCGAGAAGGAGACGGGCATTGTTCTGGCGGGCAGCCCGACGATGCAGGTGGGCTATGAGGTGCTCAGCGAATTGGAAAAGGTTCCGCATGACTCTCCGATGCTCTCGCTGGACAAGACCAAGAGCCCGGAGGCGCTCCGGGACTGGCTGGGAGACAGGAAGGGTATGCTTTCCTGGAAGATGGACGGTCTCACGGTGGTGCTCACGTACCGGGACGGGGAGCTGCAGCGGGCGGTGACCAGAGGCAATGGCGTCATCGGGGAGGTTATCACCAACAACGCCCGGGTATTTAAGAATCTGCCGGCGAAGATTCCTTTTGACGGGGAGCTGGTGCTCCGGGGCGAGGCGGTCATCCGCTATTCGGACTTCCGCAGGATCAATGAGAGCATAGAAAATGTGGAGGCAAAATATAAGAATCCCCGGAACCTTTGCAGCGGTTCCGTGCGGCAGCTTAACAATGAAGTGACCGCCAGAAGAAATGTATTTTTCTTTGCATTTTCTCTGGTGAGCGCCCAGGGCAGAGATTTAAGCAACTCCGTGGAAGAAAATATGCTCTGGCTGGAAAGCCTCGGCTTTGAAATCGTGCCGTACCGGATGGTGGACGGAGGGACCATCGTGGACGCAGTGGCGGCGTTTGCGGAGAAAATCACGGAAAATGATTTTCCATCCGACGGGCTGGTTCTCATCTATGACGACATCGCCTACGGCAACTCGCTGGGAGCCACGGCCAAATTCCCGCGAAACTCCATCGCCTTTAAATGGGCCGACGAGGAGGCGGAGACGGTGCTGGAGAGTATCGAGTGGAGCCCGTCAAGGACCGGACTCATTAATCCGATCGCTATTTTCTCTCCGGTGGAGCTGGAGGGAACGACGGTGAGCCGCGCCAGCCTTCATAACTTAAGCATCATGGACAGCCTGGAGCTGGGCGTGGGCGACCACATCAAAGTGTATAAAGCCAACATGATCATTCCGCAGGTGTCGGAGAATCTGACAAAGAGCGGCTCTTACGAGACGCCGGAGCACTGCCCGGCCTGCGGCGGAAGAACGGAGATCCGCATGGAAAATGATGTGAAGTCCCTGTACTGCCCGAATCCGTTTTGCAGCGCCAAGAAGGTGAAGCTTTTCGGACACTATGTGAGCCGGGACGCCATGAACATCGACGGACTGTCTGAGGCGACCCTCACCAAGATGATTGACAAAGGCTTTCTCTCGGAGCTTTACGATCTGTACGAGCTGAAACAGTATCAGAGTGAGATTGTGGAGATGGAAGGATTTGGAGAAAAGTCCTGCGCCAACCTGCTGGACTCCATCGAGGAGTCCAGAAATACCACCCTGCCGCGTTTTGTTTACGGCCTGGGAATCCTGAATATCGGCGCAGCCAACGCCAAACTGCTCTGCAAACATTTCGGCTACAGCCTCTCCGCACTCATGGGAGCTTCCGTGGAAGACATGGTGGAGATTGAGGGCATCGGCGAGGTGATCGCAGCCAGCGTCCGGGATTACTTTGATAATGAACATAATCAGCAGGTGATAGAGAAGCTGCTGTCCTGTCTTACATTTGAGGAGATGCCTGCGGAGGCAGAGGGCGGCCAGCCACTTTCCGGCAAGACCTTCGTGATCACCGGCTCCGTGACGCATTTTAAGAACCGGAAGGAACTGAAAGAGCGCATTGAGGCGCTGGGCGGCAAGGTTACCGGTTCCGTGTCCAAGAATACGGACTACCTGATTAACAATGATAATCTTTCAAATTCAACAAAAAATAAAAAGGCAAAAGAACTGGAAATTCCAATCCTCACTGAGGAGGAATTTCTGGAAATGATATAGGAAGGGAAGAGATGATACGATATGCCAATTAGAATTGACGCCAATTTACCGGCAAAAAAGATTCTGGAACATGAGAATATATTTGTGATGGACTACGAGCGTTCCATGCGGCAGGATATCCGACCGCTGCGCATCGTCATCATGAACCTCATGCCGACTAAGGAAGAGACGGAGCTGCAGCTTCTCCGGAGCCTGGCAAACACCCCTCTGCAGGTGGACATCTCCTTTCTGAAAACAGAAATGCACAATGCAAAAAATGTGTCCGCCAACCACCTGGAGGCGTTTTATACCACATTTTCTGAGATCAAAGACGACTATTACGACGGTCTGCTCATCACCGGCGCGCCGGTGGAGACTCTGCCGTACGAGGAGGTAGATTACTGGCCGGAACTGGTGGCGGTGATGGAATGGTCAAAGACCCATGTAACCTCCACCTTCCACATCTGCTGGGCGGCTCAGGCAGGACTCTACTACCACTACGGCGTGCGCAAATACCTGCTGGATGAGAAAATCTTCGGAATCTTCAAACACCGGACCATCCACAGAAAGACGCCGCTGGTGCGCGGCTTCGACGACGTATTCAACGCGCCGCACTCCCGCCACTCCGCCATCGTCCGGGAGGACGTGGAGAACAATCCGGCCCTCACTATCCTGGCAGACTCCGAGGAGGCCGGCCCGTTCATCATCATTGCCAAGGAAGGCCGTCAGATCTTCGTGACCGGTCACCCGGAATACGACGTGGTCACCCTCGACCAGGAATACCGCCGCGATCTGGCAAAAGGCATGGACAACGTGCCGTTCCCGCAGGGATACTACAAAGACGACAACCCGGACTTAGGCCCGGTCAAATCCTGGCGCTGCCACGCCAACACCCTGTATACCAACTGGCTCAACTACTATGTATACCAGATGACGCCGTACATTTCTGAGGAGATCAAGAATCTGAAGTAACGGAAAAACGATGGGCATTATGAAAATGAAAGTATAACAGGCTGCCGCCAAAGCACACGTTGTGACGAACACAGACACATTTCATAGAGATATGTGACGTTCGCCCGCGGGGTGCATGGCGGCAGCCTGTTTGGCTGTTTAGGAAAGAATCTGCGGCAGACCCAGGTAGTTCAGAAGTCCTACGTAAATGCCATAGGCGAATTGGTAGGGTTCCTGCTGCATGAGCTGGTTATCCTCGTAGTTGGTGATGTAGGCAAGCTCTACCAGGATGGCGGGCATGCGGGTGTTGCGCAGCACATAGAGGGATGGGTTGGTGAAGACGCCGTTATATTTGGTGCCCAGCCGCCTCACGATCTCTGCCAGCACGTCGAGAGCCAGATACCAGGCGGCGGAGTAACTTTCCATCACATAAACCTCGGAGCCGTTGGCGTCGGGATTTTCGCTGGCGTTGGCATGGATGCTGATGAAGTAGTCCGCCGGCCAGTTGTTGGCCTGGGTGACCCGTTCCCGCAGGCTGCTGGTGTTATTGTAGCCTAAGGTGGTTTCGGGCGTGGGGCGGGAGAGCTTTGCCGTAAAACGGTAGTCTTCCGATAATATGTTATACAGATATTGTCCGACCTGATAGGTAATATCCTGTTCGCGGATGCCGAAGCCTTCGGCGCCGGCGTTGACCCCGGCCGGGTTATGTCCCTGATCGATATAAATACGAATCGCCAATGTGACAGCCTCATTCTTTTTTTTCAGTATATTCTGTGAGGACACAAAAGATGCGTAGAAAAAACCGAAGTTTCATGGTATACTGGTAAGGCGTGATGTAAGGCGGCAGAGGCTGTCAGCAAAGGAAAAACAGCGCGGAAAAAGAACAGGACAAACGTGCAAACGAAATTATGGTAATATTGATGAAAAGAATGATGAATATATGAGTAAGGACAGATGGAAGAATCATAAAAACGAAGAAAAAAATGAGTATGACAACGGCAGATATGACGGTGGAACCCGCATCGACGAAGATGCGGCCGGGTTTCGTGAAAGGAAGGGAAAGAAAATGTCTGCCGACGACCTGGGGGAATGGATTCAGGATATGGTGCAGGACGCCGTAGAATCCATGGATTTCAGTCAGCTCAGCCAGAATATCCGTGATGCAGTGGATACTGCGAAAGACGCGGTGGGGTCTGCCCGGGAAACTATGGCAGAGCAGATGAAGGAAAGGTCTGAAAAGTCAGGGAAAGCGGAGAAAAAGCGGTATGGAAAGAGGTATCGCTGGCCGGATGACAGCCGGGTGCAGCGGCCGGTGGAGAGCCGGCAGCCGCAGGAAAAGGGATGGCTCAGAAAGATTCCCGGACAGTGGAGCGGCCCGGTGCGGACGGTCACAGGTGTGTGCGGTCTTGTGGTATTCGGCGCGCTGAGTCTCGGTTTTGGCCTGGCAGGCCTTGGTTTCGCCATGACAAACGGTATCATTACCACGGCCACTATCGTTCTGGAGAGTGTGTTCATACCGCTTACTCTTGTGAGTGGAGTGATTCTTGGCACCGGGCGGTCTGCCGGACAGCGGGCGAAGCGCCTGCGGGAATATGCCGCAGTGTGGGGTGAAAACGGTTTTGTCATGCTGGAAGACCTGAAGAATGCGACGGGATACGCCATGAAGCGGATTCAGAAGGATATCCGGTTTCTTATGGAACGGAGATTGATTCCTTATGCGAGGCTGGATGAGAATAAAACCTGTCTGATGCTTACGAAAGAGGCAGGGGAACAGTATGATGCGGCTGTGCGTTCCCGGATGGAGAGGGAACGTCAGGAGACGGAGCGTCAACGGACAGAAGGACAGTTTGACGGAAAAACAGCTGCGGACGGGCAAACGGAGAAAAGGAGCGGGAAGCGCCCTGAGGATATGTCGGAAGAAGAACGGAAAATGTACGAACTTCAGCAGACCGGCGGCAGTTATCTGCAGGAACTCCGGAATCGCAGAAAGAGGATTCAGACGCCTGAAGTGACAGAAAAGCTGGATCATCTGGAGCTGCTGCTCAGCCGGATTTTTGTGTGCATCCAGGAATATCCGGAGAACATTTCCCAGGCGGACAGGCTGATGGAATACTATCTTCCGTCGGTGATGAAGCTGGTTCGCGTGTATGAGGATATGGAGAAGCAGCCGATACAGAGTGTGAATATCATAAAAACCCGTATGGAGATCGCCGAATCTCTGGACACAGTAAATCAGGCGCTGGAAGCCATGTATGACGACATGTTCCAGGATGTGGCCATGGACATTTCCTCTGATATTAAAGTGCTGGAAACCATGCTGGCAAAGGATGGCTGGGGCGGACAGACGCTTCGTTCCGGGGCAGAACCGGGGGCATCCATCTGGGATAAAGGGGAATAAGGGTGTATAGTCTGATATCAGACAGAAAGGAGACCTATGGATATTGAGCAATTATTAAAGGAGGGACCATCTCTGACGCTGAATCCTGAGGAGGAGTTCAGCGATCTGGTCGTGAAGGAGCCGCAGAAGGAAGAAGTGCAAGCGGAGAAAGCCTATGAAGAAGAAAAATATCTGACAGATGCGGAGAAAAAACAGGTGGACGCCTTTGTCAAAGAGATTGAATTAAAGGACTCTGCAGCGATCCTGCAATATGGTTCCGGCATCCAGAAAAAGATGTCCGATTTTTCAGAAGGAACGTTGAACAAGGTTCGCAATAAAGATCTTGGCGAGATTGGAGAGCTTTTGAGCGGCGTTGTGACAGAATTGAAAGAGTTCGACGAGGAAGAAAGCAAAGGCGTGTTTGGTTTCTTCAAGAAGAAGATGGCAAAGGCAGAAGCGCTGAAGCTCAAATATGACAAGGCAGAAATAAGCATTGAGAAGGTTTCAAAGACACTGGAAGGTCACCAGATGCAGCTTCTGAAAGACAGTGCTCTTCTCGATCAGCTTTACGATCTCAATAAGGTGTATTTCCGGGAACTGAACATGTACATTCTGGCAGGAAAGAAAAAGCTCCGTCAGGTGATGGAGGAAGAGCTGCCGCAGGCGAGAGCGAAGGCTTCCGCTTCCGGAGCGCCGGAGGACGCCCAAGAGGTCAGCGATATGGAAGCCATGTGCAACCGCTTTGAGAAAAAGATCCACGATCTGGAGCTGACCAGAATGGTTTCCCTGCAGATGGCGCCGCAGATCAGGATGATTCAGTCCAGTGACGCCATGATGGCGGAAAAAATCCAGTCCACGCTGGTCAACACCATTCCGCTCTGGAAGAGTCAGATGATTATTGCTCTCGGTGTGGAACATTCCAGACAGGCGGCAGAGGCTCAGCGGGAGGTATCAGACTTTACCAATGCTCTGCTCAGAAAGAATGCGGAGAAGCTGAAGACAGCTACTGTGGAGACAGCGAAGGAGAGCGAGAGAGGCATTGTGGATATGGAGACCCTTATTGCTACTAATGAGAATCTTATTTCGACCATTGACGAGGTAATGCGGATTCAGAGTGAGGGAAGGCAGAAGCGAAGAGAGGCAGAGGTGCGCCTCACAGAATTGGAAGACCAGTTGAAAAACAAACTGCTGGAAACTTCCTATAAATAAGTAAAAACCGGGAAAGCCCCGGTCTTGTGATTTTAATTAAAAAAGAGTATAACAAAAGCATCCGCTATGTGATGATTCCCAGAAACTGAATCAAGAATTCAGTAATCGGGAATCAAAACATACAGGATGCTTTTTTATTCATATATGTATCGGATATCATTAAGTATATCAGAGAATCCCTGGTATACGGTACATTTGCTGAGAAAATGTATCAGTGATTAGTTAAAGATTCTTCTGATTGTAACGATGGAGCGGTAAGCTGCATTGTTGGAAATCTTGATGCCGTCTTTTGGATTGCTGGCGTGAACAATCTTGTTATTGCCCATGTAAAGTGCAACGTGTCCGTTGTAGCAGATGATATCGCCAGGTTTTGCAGCGCTTAAGCTGCTGACTCTGGTTCCACAGCTTCTCATAGCACTGGAAGAGTGTGGAAGAGACTTACCAAAATGTCTGTATACGCTCATGATATATCCGGAGCAGTCGGCGCCGTTTGTCAGGCTTGTGCCGCCCCAGCGGTAAGGATTGCCAACGAACTGTAATGCGAAGTTTACAACTTCCTCGCCCTTTGTATAAGGATTAGCAGCGGTGCCGCCATCTTCAAGATTGATCTTTTTGCCTTTTGTATAGCCCGTCTGACCGTTAACGCTGACTTTTACCCATTTGGAACCGGTGGTAAGAACGGTAAGCTTTGTTCCCTTTTTGACCGTTGCCAGCCAGGAAGCGTTTTTACCTTTTCCGGTACGGATAACAAGCTGTTTTGCCTTTACAGTTCCCTTCACTGCGTTTGCATCCGGATCAGAAGCAGTTCCGGACTCTGTGTTGAGATATCTGCCTTGTGTATAACCGGTTTTGCCGTTCACATTTACCTTTACCCATTTGGAACCGGTAGTGAGAACTTCTACCTTATCGCCTCTGTCTAAAACGGTGATACGTTTGGAATTCATGCTTTTCTTAGTTCTGATATTCAGAAAGCTTGAATTAACAGTACCGATTGTGCTTGCGTCTACAGTAGCAATATTATTTCCAGCGGCTGGGAGAATTGCGATATTTAAAACGAGTGCGGAAATCGCCAGACTTGTGCCCAGCCGTTTATATGTATTTGACATTTCTGTAACCTCCATCGTCATTAATAATTCCTTCATATCTGTTTCATATCTGTGATGTTCTTCGGTAATTATAAAACGACAATGTGTTTGAAATGTGACGTTTGTTACATTTTTTAATAAATACGTAATAATAACCGATGAAATAATAAAAAAGTGTTATAGAGTTATTATATTGCTGCAATTTTTCACAATAATTTTGTCTTTTTGGACATAATCATTATTCATAAATGTCAATGTAGCTTTTCGGATTAAAAAAAGCGTCTTCATTAATTTCATAAATGCATCGCCCTGTATCGAAAGAATCCGGGATTTCCCCCTTAAAAAGATTGTCGCGGAAAGGTGTTTCCCGGTAGAAAATCGTATCCGGCCGCTGTTTGCCGTTGTCGCCCAGCACGTAACGGATTCGTTCTATATCTCCGTCAAACCATTTCTCCAGGAGAGGGATGAGCTGCTCGCGGAAAATCCGTGCCAGAGAGATGAACGGATCTTTGTCCGCTTCTCCCAGGAAGAAGCCCTCGCCCAGCTGAAAGTCCGCGCCCAGAAAATAGGACAGACGCAGGTTGATGGTAGCCATGAGACGCTCCAGCAGGATGCCCTCCACCCGGATGCCCCGCAGCACGCTGGAATCCGGCGCAATATGACGGATGAAAAAGTCGTGGCTGATGGCGCCGAGCACTGTGTCCTCACTGACATTGGAGTCGCAGGTGGCTACGATATAAAGATTGGACGGAAGCCGGAATGTCTCCTTGGAATATTTCAGGGTGACGGCAGTCTCGCTTCCGGTGCCCTCCCGGCGGTTGTCTCTTAATAAAACGGCCGTTTCCCCGAAAAGATGCATCCAGTTCACATCCACTTCCTCCATCATGACCACATACCGGCCGTCCGCACAGCGATTGGCAAACTCCTTGAAGATACCGTCCCGGATCGCAGGGCCGTTTGTAGATTCGATCCAGTTGTCATAGCCCTGTCCGTCAATATCAGGATAGGAAATGTGCATGATGCGCTTTTCTTCCACATAGTTCTTATAATGTTCCAGAATATCCGGCACAGGTTCGATCCGCATCATGTTGGAATCCTTTCCCTCGATGATGCCCACGGCAGTCAGCATTGCCTCGTGATATTTGGCTGTCTTTAACGGCCCGCGGATCAAAGTGTTCTTCGGATACAGATGAAAGCCCTGTTCGCTCCGGTCCGGATGGGTGGATACAGGAACCTTTTCTTCATTATACCAGTCTGGCAGGATCACAGAGCCGGCCGCCCTGGCCGCACCGCTCTGAGTGGCTTCCTCACGTCCGAAGTCCCCGGTGCTGCCGGTTCCCGTACCTGCCGGTGCACCGGTAAATGTCTCGTCATCGTCATAAGCTTCGTAAGCGGCCGCGGCATTGCCGCCAAAGCTGTTCTCTGTATTTTCCGGAGCCTCGTCTTCCTGTCCGGAAGGCACGTCGTAGCCCTGCAGCACCTTGGTCACGTACTCGGTGGTAGGCGAGATGCCACCCTGCTTGTAGATAATCTGCGGGCCCGGAACCTCTCTGGCAGGCCGGTATTTTAACTTGGAGCCGAGAGCGGCGGCAAACGGGTCTTCCTCCGGCATCTCATCGGCGGCAGGATAATAGTTCTGGCAGATATCTGTATAATAGGAAGCAAATATTTCCGTGGCTGTGGACATCATGCCGACGATGTCCTCCTCCTTCATGGTCTTGAACTCCTCATAGGAATAGAGAACGGAAGCCTTGATCTTCTGGCTGTCATCGGTCAGGTCGAATCCTTCGGTGGCCACATTTTCCACCTTGAACGGAGCGGAAGTCATGAGGGTGAGCATATTACATTTATCCTGAATATCCAGCATGGCTTCCTCGCTGCTGCAGAACGGGAGATTCAGAGCAATCTCAATATTGACGGCGTCCCCGTCCGGCACGGTCAGGAAGGAGATGCCCGCATGGGTGTGGGCATAATTTTCCATGGATAATACGTCGCAGAAAATGTACGAAATCCTTCCTTCCGAAGGCTGGAACCAGTCTGCCTTCCGGGCGTAAGTAAAGTTTGGGTATTCTTTGATCAGCGCGTCCGCCAGCATATGGAAGGTGGTCACGCAGTCTTCGCCGTCCGCCCGCAGGGAGAGCGCCTGCTCGGAGGTATCTTCCGGATTGTACGGCGCGCCGCCCTGTCTCGTGAGGAAATCCGCCAGGCGCACGAATCCGTTGGAGGCGTTCAGCTCCACATAGGACTCGTCCACCAGATGGGCGTACTCATGCTCGATAAAGTCCAGAAGCTCCTGCAGGGTCATGTAACCGTAGATGGAGTAAATGTATGCATTATAATCGAAGTTTTCCGGATCCGGCCGCTCTCTGTCTCCCTCGAACTCGCCCGGAAACGCCACCCGGTAATATTTGTAAATGTCCCTGAGATAATTAAAGCGGTGTCCCCGCTCGTCGGCGTTGCAGATCTGTGTGATGGTATTGACGTTGATGTCCTGCCCGAACACCTTCTGGGCGCGGGTCTGCACTTCGTACTGCATCAGAAGAATCTCGTCGGCGGAGATACCCGGATTCTGGTAATATTTCTCATAGAGAAGGACGGCGGCCGCCACCCAGACGGCGTCTTCCTGGTTGTACCGGATCTGAAGACTGCGCTCCACATCGTTCATGAAAGCGTAGTATTTCTCCTCCGCCTCCGGCCAGAGAGCGCCGATGGCCTCGGTGAGCTCCGGATGAAGCTTTAATTCCAGCGTGCCGGCGTCAGTGTTCTTGCCCCAGAAGTACAGAAACCACCAGTATTCATTTCCCTCAAAGTCCATCTCCGGCTTTATGTCATTGGCCTTTGCAAGCAGCTCGCCCATGGCGTTTACCTGTGCGAGAAGCTCCACCTCCGTGGTCTTATTGTGAAATGCCAGCTGAACAAGAGTGGCGGCATGATTGAAGGAACCGTATATCTGCTTTAATAACGAAATATCCTCATCGGAAAGCTGCCCGGAGCTCAATATGTTGTTCCACTGCTCCTCCGTGTACCGGCTTTTTGACTGATAATCGCCGTCATATTCATAATCCCGCTGTCTCTGTTTGTCTGTGATCATATGTCCCCCTGCCCTTTCTGCGCTGTTGTTTATGCTATATTATATTTTATAACGGAAATGCTGTCAATTATCCGGATTGGCGACCGGGGGGAATTTACTGTTGTAGCGAATCTGGTTGTATTTTACGGCTTTTTCTTTTATACTGTTCTATATATGTAAAAGGAGGGTCAATTGCCGGCAGAAGGAGAGGAGCCGATGGCGGCGATTGGATATGAAAAGAAGGAGACAGGATAATGAAGCGTTACATATTTTTTGATCTGGACGGAACGCTGACGGACCCGATGCTCGGCATCACTTCCTCCGTGCAGTATGCCCTGGCGAAGTTCGGGATCTCCGTCCGGTATTTAAAGGAGCTGATTCCTTTTATCGGGCCGCCGCTGGCACAATCCTTCCAGCAGTTTTATGGATTCTCCGAGGAACAGGCGAAGGAGGCGGTGGAGTATTACCGGGAATACTTTTCGCCGAAGGGAATCTTCGAAAATGAAATCTATCCGGGTATCCCGCAGCTGCTTCGGGCATTGTACGACGCCGGTTTTGAGCTGGCGGTGACGACTTCCAAGCCGCGGGTGTACGCGGAGCGGATATTGAAGCATTTCGGCATCGACGAATATTTTACCCTGGTGGCAGGAAGTGAGCTGGACGGGACAAGAGTGAAAAAGGATGAGGTCATCCGGTACGCGCTGGACGCTTACGGAATTGAAGGGAAGAAGGCGCTGATGATCGGCGACCGGATGCATGATATGGAAGGAGCGGCTGCCTGTGGCGTGGAATCCGTGGGCGTGCTCTACGGTTACGGTTCCCGGGAGGAGCTTACCGCGGCAGGGGCTGCCCATCTGGTGGAATCGGTGAAAGAATTACGGGAATTTCTGTTCAGTCAGGATGCAGAAAAAGAGGAGGAGGATACGACCATGGTACGATTTGGTTTTATTGGAACAGGAAAGATTGCGGAGAACTTCTATCAGGCCAACCGTTTTATCAACGGCTTTGAGCTGACGGCGGTGTATTCAAGAACAATGGAGAAGGCAAAGGAGTTTGGCTTCCGCAAAGGTAATCTGGCCTACTTTGATAATCTGGAAGAGTTTGCCGGCAGCGACGCCTTTGACGCGGTCTATCTGGCAAGCCCGAACTGCTGCCATCACGACCAGGCCATCGCCATGATGCGGGCAGGCAAACATGTCATCTGTGAGAAACCGCTGGCGTCCAACTACGAGGAAGCAAAGGAAATGTTTGCGGTGGCGGAAGAAGAAGGCGTGATCTTAATGGAAGGAATGCGTTCCATCTACACGCCGGGATTTCAGAAGATGACCGAATACATGGAGACTCTGGGCACCATCCGCCGGGCGACCATCCAGTACTGTCAGTATTCTTCCCGCTATGATAACTTTAAGAGAGGCATCATTGAGAACGCCTTCAATCCGGAGCTGTCCAACGGAGCGCTCATGGACATCGGCGTCTACACCGTGGCCTGCATGATCCGGCTCTTCGGCGCGCCAAAGAGCATCAAGGCGTCGGGCGTCCGCCTGTCAAACGGCGTGGACGGTGAGGGAACCATCCTCATGGAATACGACAACATGATCGGCGAGGCAATCTACTCCAAGATTACCAACGCCGCCATGCCAAGCCAGATTCTGGGCGAGGACGGCGTCATGCTTGTGACGGAGATGGAAAACGTAAAAGATCTTCATATCAGAAGAAAGACTGTGGACCAGACCATACATTTTGAACAATCCGATAATATCCTGAATTATGAGACCGCCGTCTTCATAAAAATGGTAAAAACAGGAACCGGATGGGAGACTGCCAGGGATATCACGCTGGAGACCATGAAGGTGCTCGATGAAGCCAGACGGCAGATGGGAATTGTGTTCCCGGCAGATCAGAAGACAGAATAGAAAGAAGGAGAAACATCAATGGGAGGACAGACAGAATTTCTGGAGGCGGTGCGGGAACTGGAACGCCTCGCCGAGACTAACAACAACCATTTAGATATGGAAGAAATCCGTGCGTATTTTTCTGATATGGACTTGAAAGACGAGCAGCTGGATTACATTTGCCGCTATCTGGAGAGCCGCCGGATTTTCATTGAAAACCGGGTGAAGCGCGGACAAAATGAGATTGCGGACGATGAGGTCACCACAAAGGAAGACCCGCTGGACGCGGACATGGTAAACATTTATATGGAAGAGATCGGGAAAGCAAGCCGGGTCAGCGAAGAGCAGGAGGAGATGCTGGTGCGCAAGCTCATCAACGGAGATGAGAACGCCAGAAACCTTCTCATCGAGGCCAATCTGGCTTACGCCACCGCTCTGGCAAAGGAATATACGGGCCGCGGCCTGCTGCTGAGCGATCTGATTCAGGAATGTAACATCGGCCTGATGATGGCGGTCAACGAATACGAGCCGCGGATGCACGGCAGATTCCGCCAGTATAAAGAGAAGGTCATTCGCAAATACGTGGAGGACGTGATGGCGGAGTACAATCAGTCCACCCGGTCCGCCATGAAGATGGCAACCAGAGTCAACGAATTAAACGACCTGGCCACCGCATTTGCCAAGGAGTACGAGCGGGAAGCGAAGCCTTCCGAGCTGGCGGAGCGCATGGGTATCTCCGAGGAGGAGGTCCGGGAGCTGATGAAGGTATCTCTGGACGCCATCGCGGTGATCGAATAGCGGGAGCGGCGCAAAATCGTCTTTCCTGCGCAAATCAGCGAAAAAATGTGCATGGTTTGACGGCTTGTGACATATAATTAGAAATGAGAAAGAGGCAATATGAGATACGAGGATGATGTAATCGAAGAGGTCAGGGAAAAAAATGATATCGTGGACATTATTTCCCAATACGTTTCCCTGAAAAAAAGGGGCTCCTCCTACTTTGGACTTTGCCCTTTTCATAATGAAAAATCACCCTCCTTTTCCGTCAGCCGGGAGAAGCAGATGTACTACTGCTTCGGCTGCGGACAGGGAGGAAATGTGTACACATTTTTGATGGAATACAACCGGCTTTCCTTTGTGGAGGCGCTGCAGGAGCTGGCCAGACGGGCCGGCGTGGAGCTTCCGCAGGGAGAGCAGACGCCCGAGGAGAAGCGGCAGGCCGACGCCAGGGTCACCTTGAAGGAAATGAACAAAAAGGCCGCGGTGTATTTCCATTATCTGCTGAACAGTCCCCGGGGAGAGCACGCCATGGCGTACCTGAAGGGCAGAGGCATCTCCGAGGAGATGATCAAGCACTTCGGTCTCGGCTATGCGGACATCTACCGGGACGACCTGTATCAGTATCTGAAAAAACAGGGCTACAGCGATTACCAGATGAAGGAATCCTCTCTGGTCACCATTGATTCGGTAAAAGGCAGTTACGACAAGTTTTTTAACCGGGTCATTTTTCCGATTATGGACGTGAACCAGAGGGTCATCGGCTTCGGCGGCCGGGTCATGGGAGACGGCGAGCCCAAATACTTAAACTCCAGAGAGACCATTTTGTTTGACAAGGGAAGAAATCTCTACGGTCTTAACTACGCCAAGAGGACCAAAGAGAACGCTATTATCCTCTGCGAGGGATACATGGACGTGATCTCTCTGCATCAGGCGGGCTTTACCAACGCGGTGGCGCCGCTTGGCACCGCTTTCACGCCGAACCAGGCGATGCTGCTGAAGCGCTATACCGACGAAGTGATACTGTCCTTTGACAGCGACGGCGCCGGAGTGAAGGCCGCGCTGCGCGCCCTGCCAATCCTGCGGGAAAACGGACTCCGGGGACGGGTGCTTTCCATGAAGCCGTTCAAGGACCCGGACGAGCTCATCAAAGAAGAGGGTGCGGAAGGATACCGGAAGCGGTTGGAGGAATCGGAGCCGGGCCGGATGTTTGAGATGCTGGTGCTCTACGGGCAGTATAATCAGAAAGACCCGGAGAGCCGCACGGAATTCATCCGCGCCATCGCCAGAAAGCTGGCGGAGATCGAGGAGCCGGCGGAGAGAAATACGTATCTGGAAGCGGCGGCCAATCGATTTATGATCCTACGGAAGGATCTCGAAGATTTGGTGAACCGGTATGGCATGGATTATCAGTACAAGAAAGCCAACGAGCAGTACAAAAAGGAGCCGGAAAGCCGCGAGAAAAAGCAGGAGAAGAAAGAGCAGAACCACACGCAGCCGCAGCGGATTCTGCTGACCTGGCTCACGGAACACCCGGAGATCTATCCGTACGTGCGTCCCTATGTGAACGCCGATGATTTTCTGAATCCGCTCTACCACTCGGTGGCTATCATGCTCTTTGACCAGCTGGAACAGGGACAGGCGGTGAATCCGGCGCGGATTATCAATCAGTTTACGGAGGCCGAGGAGCAGAAAGAGGTGGCGGCGCTCTTCAACGCCCACCTCAAATACGAGACCTCCCCGGAGGACAGAGACAAGGCGCTCACCGACGTGGTTAGAAAGATTCTCCTCACCAGCATCGAGGAGGAGATGGTCCACACCGGCGACATCGTGCGGTGGCAGGAACTGCTCACGAAGAAAAACAAGGTGCAGAAAATGCAGCTTCATATGAACTAAAGGAAAACTGACAGAGAACGAAGGAGAAAATGGTTTTTCACGCCGGCGCAGTATACAGAAGAGAGAATAATTCACAGAAAAACGGTTAGACTTTACTTAGTATATTGGGAACGATTCAGCCGTGCGCTTCGGATTCGCAGCTTACTCTGCGTTTCGCTGCCTGCGCAGCTGAAATAAATTGGAGGGCGTATTTTGGGCAGGGAAGAACAAACCTTTGGCAGTCAGTTAAATATATTATTTCAGAAGGCGGAAAGAAATAAAAATGTGCTGGAAATGCAGGAAATCAGAGAAGCCTTTCAGGGCGTTTCGCTGACGCCGGCGCAGATGGAGCGCATCGTCTCCGTCCTGGAAGGGCGGGGCGTCGACGTCCTTACCGTGTCAGAAAATATGGACGAGGATCTGAGCGACCCGGAGGAGGAGATGGAGAGCGCTCTGAGCTTGATGGACTCAGAAAATGTATCCATGGAAGATCCGGTGCGGATGTATCTCAAAGAGATCGGAAAGATTCCCCTTCTGAAGCCGGAGGAAGAAATCGAGCTGGCCAGGCGGATGGAACAGGGCGACGAAGCCGCCAAGAAACGCCTCTCCGAGGCCAATCTCCGCCTGACCGTCAGCATCGCCAAACGCTACGCCGGCAGAGGCATGCAGTTCCTCGACCTGATTCAGGAAGGCAACCTGGGGCTCATCAAGGCGGTGGACAAGTTCGACTACCGCAAAGGCTACAAATTCAGCACTTACGCCACCTGGTGGATCCGCCAGTCCATCACCCGGGCCATCGCCGACCAGGCAAGAACCATCCGGATTCCCGTACACATGGTGGAGACCATCAACCGGGTCAACAGGGCCAGACGGGCGTTGCTGCAGGAAAAAGGCCGCGAACCGACCCCGGAGGAAGTGGCGCGCCGTATGGACATGCCGGTGGAACGGATTCTCGAGATATCTAAGATCTCACAGGAACCGGTCTCCCTGGAGACGCCTATCGGTGAAGAAGAAGACAGCCATCTGGGCGATTTCATCCAGGACGAGCATATCCCGATTCCATCGGAGGAAGCGGCCCACGCTCTGCTGCGGGAGCAGCTCTGCGAAGTGATGGACACTCTCTCCGAGCGGGAGCAGAAGGTACTTGCTCTCCGCTTCGGGCTGCTGGACGGTAAGCCGCACACCCTGGAAGAGGTGGGCAAAGACTTCCAGGTGACCAGGGAGCGCATCCGCCAGATCGAGGCCAAGGCGCTGCGCAAGCTCCGTCATCCGACGAGAAGCCGGAAGCTGCGGGACTTCCTGGATATGTAAAAATACCATAGGAGAAAACACAATGGAATTATCAAAACGTTTACAGACCGTAGCCGCAGCCGTCACCCCCGGCCATCGCATCGCCGATGTGGGGACGGACCACGGCTACGTTCCTATTTACCTTGTAAAAAACGGACTCTGTCCTTCGGCCTGCGCCATGGACGTAAACAAAGGCCCTCTCGCCCGCGCGGCGGAGCACATCGGACAGGAAGGCCTCTCGGACAAAATCGCCACAAGGCTCAGCGACGGCCTCGCCGGGTTGTCGCCCGATGAGACCGATACCGTTGTCATAGCTGGCATGGGCGGCGAGCTTATTTGCCGGATTCTGAAAAACGCCCCGGAATTTTTGAAGGCGGGCATGGAATTCATCCTCCAGCCCCAGTCCGAATGGTTCAAAGTACGCCACCTGTTCCATGACGCTGGATACCACATTGCCGGCGAATGGTTCCTGAAAGAAGACGGCAAATATTACGTGGTCATAAAAGCCCTCCCGGCTCCCGCCGGACAGCAGGAAAGCTACCCGGACGAATTCCACTACGCCTACGGCTCCTGCCTGCTCCGGGAGAAAAATCCGGTGTTGCTGGAATATCTGCAAAAAGAACAGCAGAAAAAGAAGAGCATCCTGGCGCGCATGGCGCAGCCGGAAGAGGAAGAAAATATCCCGCAGATAACAGATTCCGAACAGCAATCCCGGAATTCGCAGGAAAATCCGGAAAACACATCCGGTAAGTCCCGAAAAGATCCGGAACAAAACGCCATGAAACGCCGCCAGCGTCAAAAACAGCTGGAAGAAGAAATCCGGGCGATCGGGCAGTATCTGAGAGAGACAGTCTGAAAATATCACTAAACTTATTAGAAATATGTACAAACTTGATACCTTTCGTTGTAATAGTGTCAAGTTTGTATAAGAACAGAGTTTTGGAGAAAATCCAAGGCTCTTTTTTTGTTGCATGTCCTTTCAATCATAACAATGTCTCCGTATCATTACAAAAACAAAAAGGCGAAAAAAGTAAATTAGAATTATTGTAATGGAAAAATAAACTTTTTATAAAACTTATAATGATTCTATTGAAAAAGTGCAAAAAA
>PPYE01662018.1_pt1 | contig 47603 bp, 42 predicted proteins | sample 1559881 | NCBI WGS metagenome assembly PPYE01 (sample SAMN08240022, study PRJNA423297) | Human gut metagenome, whole genome shotgun sequencing project.
ACCTTACCATTTATACCAAAAAAAGAATAAGTCTGTAAGCTGTTTTACTTGCTTACAAACTTATTATACGAGGAGAATTGACATGAATTTAAGTGCTCAGTTGATAATTTACCATCTGCGTCAGAAATTCCAGCTTGCTGCTTCCTCCTGGCTTTCCAGCGAACCCTATCTGGAATACCCGGTTTTGTACCAGCCGCCGGAAATTCTTTCTGACGGAAAAATATATCTGACAGACGATCCTGATTTTCTTCTTCCTTCGCATCATCTGTCAAAAACTCTTGTGATCCTTACCGGAGGTTCTCACTATCTGGAGGAAGAAGATTACCCAAATTTGTGCATTTTGCAGGAGAAAGCTTCTCCCTCCGAAGTGCTTGCAGTGCTTCAGGAGATTTTCAGAAAATACGAAGAATGGAATCAGAGACTTTTTCAGCTGATACTGGAGCAGGCTTCTGTACAAAAGCTTGTTGACGCGACAGAGAGCATTATTCCAAACCCCATGTCTATTATTGGTCTGGACTTTACTCTGATCGCATCCGGGAACGGTCAGAAATCGGATGGCGAACTGAAAGACGGGATCTTCGGATCTACCGAAGAGACTCAGAATATTGTAAATTCACTGAAACATGATCTGAATTATGCAGAGGCTCAGTATCGGACCGGTTATTTTTATTATCCTGGCAACTCTACCGCACAGCCTTCTCTCTGCGTCAATATCCGTCGTTCCGGAAAAACCGGTTATCGGCTGCTGATACATCCCGGAGAGATTCCCCTGGACGATACCTTTGGCTTTATCGCAGAACATCTGGCTTCACTCATCTCTCATGTTCTGTCTACGAAATCTGTTCCGGAACGTGATGGTCTCTATCCGCTCCATCAGATTTTTCATAATCTGCTGACTAATTCCAGAGCGGATTATGTGGAGATCAGTCGTCAGCTTACAGAAAATGGCTGGCTGTCCTCACATTCTTACCAGTGTATTCTGATCAAAACCGGGATCCTGGACTGGAAAAACCTGACCCTGAAGTCTATCTGCAGCTATGTAGAAAATTTTATTCCGGCTTCCTGTGCACTGGAACATCGGGGCAATGTTGTTGTTTATATCAACCTGGAGTTGTGTGAGCTTACCACAGACGAAATATCTCAGAAACTTGCCGGCTTTATACGGGACAGTCTTTTAAATGCCGGATACAGCCGGGTCATGCTGGGACATTTTAATTTTCAGAGACAGTATGTGCAGGCTTCTATTTCCATTCAGGTCGGTTCTCGCCGGAATCCGACCTCGTGGATCCATCATTTTAATGATATTGCTCTTTCCTATATCCTGGAACAGACCACGTCCAAGCTGCCTGCCTATATGATCTGCCATGAGAGACTTCTGAAACTGAAATATCAGGACGATGAATCCGGTTCGCAGCTTTACGAAACGCTGAGGGTCTATCTTCAGAATCAGCAAAGTGCAACAAAAACGGCTGCGGCACTTTATATTCACCGCAGCACGTTTCTTTACCGTCTTGAAAAAATAGAAAAACTCTTAAAATCAGATCTCAGTGATCCAGATGAGCAGCTTTACCTGATGCTCTCTTTTTATCTGATGGATCAGGAGGAAAGATTAAAAAAATAACAGGAAGTATAAGCTATGGTATCCGGTCCGTAATAATATTTCACCTGATTTTTGGTACAGATATCACTGACCAGGATTCCATACGCTTCCATTGAGGAAATCCTTTTTTCCGGCTGTCTGCATGGAGCTTCCGGATAAGTACATTCTTTGCAGAGCGTACAGGTTCCGGATCCAAGCGGAAGAAACCCCGGACAGATTTCCCGAAGCTTTTCCGCTGTTTTAAGAAAAAGCTTTTTATGGCGATCTTCTGTTTCCTTGATTCCTTCCCAGTCCATACTGTCCTCCAGTTTTCCGACTGTCTGTACAAGAATTCCCGTTTTGTATCGGGAAAGATTGTCTCTACATTCCTCAAGACTCCCACAGCCCGGAGGGCATGCCCAGTTTTTTCCATACATCCCACAATTTCCGTTTCTGCACATATCCCGGACTGCATCCATAAGCTCCACTGTTTCCATACGGATTTTTTCTGTGTGGGAAAAATCTGCCTGATCTATGATCTCAGTTATTTTTTTTAAATCACTCATTACATATCTTCCTCCGGAAACCACATTTCATCTACATAAACATCCTGAAAGCCTGCATCAAGAGCAAGTTCTGCAAATTCAGTTTTCTCTGCCAGAATCCGGCTTCTCTCAAACTGCTCCCGGCTTAATGCAGCCATACGGGCACCTTCGCCTGCCGCATTTCCTATGGAGGAAATTCTGCCTTCCAGTTCCGGTGGCAACATTCCGATGGCACAGGCACTGGAAGGATCCAGATAATTCCCAAAAGCTCCCGCTATCAGCACCCTCTGGATGTCTGTTACCTGTATTCCTCTTTTTTCACAGAGAATCCGTATTCCTGCTGCAATTGCCGCCTTGGCAAGCTGAAGCTCCCGGATATCTCTCTGGTTCAGAAACACCTTATCTGTGAAATAGAACGTGTCTTCCAGTTTTCCTGTTTCATCTATCCTTCCCAGCTTCAAAAGAGCTGCCACTCCATCCAGAAGTCCGGAACCACAGATTCCCACTGCTTCCTGATCTCCGATCACATGACACTTTATTTCTCCGTTTTCCAGAGCAACATGATCGATGGCTCCAGCACTTCCTCTCATGCCACAGGTGATCTTTGCCCCTTCAAAGGCAGGTCCCGCTGCGGTAGAACAGGAAATAAGTCCTTCTTTATTTCCAAGAACAAGTTCTCCGTTCGTACCGATATCTACCAGCAGAGTTATTTCGTCACAGGTATCCAGATCAGAAGCCAGCAGACAGCCTACCGTATCCGCTCCTACAAAGCCTCCGATATTCGGAAGCCACCAGAGCTGGGCAAGAGGATGGACATGAAGACCGTATTCCGATGCTTTAAGCTCCATCGCCTCAGTGACTACCGGTGTATAAGGGGCAAGAGCAAGTGTTTTGGTAGAAAGCCCCAGAAACAGATGATGCATACAGGAATTTCCAACCATTACAATACGCACAATCTCTTCCGGAGCTCTTCCACACTCTCTGGTAATTTCTCTGAAAAGGGTGTTTACCGTTCTTCTTATACAGCTGCTCAGACCCTCTGACCCGTTGTTCAGTGCGTAACTGCACCGGCTGACAACGTCTGCCCCGAACTGACGCTGTGGATTCAGGGCGCTTCTGGTTCCCAGGAGTTTACCGTCTTTTCCATCCATCAGGTAGGCAACAACAGAAGTCGATCCCACATCTACAGCTCCCAGAAGAGCGCTTTCGGGATTACCGGGAAGCTCCCCCGGCATAAATGAAAATTTTTCTGTATTTCCGTGAGAAAGGATCTGTGTTTTTTCGGCGGCGGAATGTCCGGTATACACTGTCATATCCCGGTCGATCACCGTCTGGCATGCAAGTACTTCTTTTCCGTCAATCCTGACTTTGCATTTACCGCATTTTCCATTTCCGCCGCAAAAAGCATCCGGAGTAAGTCCCGCGTCAATCTGTACCTGAAGAATCGTCTTTCCTTCTTCTGCCAGAATATTTAACTGTTCATCTGCAAATGTAATCTGATATTTTGTCATTTATTTTATCACTTCTCTGTTGTATTTATCAATTTCGTCATCAATGATCGGGTCTACATGGGAGAACAGGCATCCTGGTCCGCCATAAGTAATACATGGAATAAAATGTCCGCCCGGAGCGTATTCTTCACATGCCCTTCTTACTTCTTTACGGATTTCCTCCTCTGTGGAATCCGCCCGGTCCACGATGGAAGCATCAATGCCGCCCATAAGGGTAATTCTTCCTGCAAGCTGCTTCTGAAGCTTCGGAATATCATTCTGAGGCAGAACTCCCTGCCATACATCAATTCCAAGCTCTGCCATATCTTCTATGATAGGTTCCATAAAGGAATCACCGTGGTGCATGACAATCACACCTTTTTCTTTCATATAGCCATAGGTTTTTGCATACTGCGGCTTGATAAACTCTCTCCAGGTATCCGGGCTGACAAAAAGCTGGTTTTTGGAGCCCCAGTCATCATGAGAAAGCATGACATCCGGTTCCAGATTATCAACGATCAGCTTCATATACTGGTAGCGGTACTCACCGATGGCATTGCACAGATCCATCATATCCTCCGGCTCCAGAAGGAAGTTCATTAACATATCTTCAAATCCCATAAGGAAATGAAGTCTTTCAAATACACCGGTAGGCATAAATGCCATAAAAAGTTTTCCACTTTCTTTTATCTCCTGTGCCTTTTCCTTAAACGGTGCCCAGAGAGCCGGGTCTGAACAGTTTTCCAGAAGCTCCGGCATTTTCAGCTGTTCCCTCCACTGGCAGATATCGCTGATCACCTTGTTTTCTTCTGTTACATGAGGCATGGCGGCAAGCTGATCTGCCGGCCAGAGAATTTCCGTCCCAAACCGGTCCTTCAGAGGCTCCATTCCTCTGTGCCGGTTTCCTCTGATATAGGAGGATGCCGGATTCGGAGGATAAAATCCCAGACCTTCATACTGCTTCAGCAGTCTCTCCGGTTTTCCGTCTTTTTTTAAGGTTTCCAGAAAAATTTCTTTTGCTGTCATTCTTTTGCTCCTTTCTTATGAAACAGAAACTCCAAAACGTTCTTTGTTATATCTGTTGATCTCGTCAATGACAATATCTTCTACATGAGGATAGATAGTTCCCGGTCCTCCGTAGGTGATTCCAGGCCAGTAGCCTTTCAGATTTCCATACTCGTTGCAGGCACGTCTTGTTTCTTTTCGGATCTCCTCTTCTGAAGCATCTTCACGGTCGATCACAGAATCAATACCTCCCATAAGAAGCATCCGGTCTCCCACTTTTTCTGAAATTGCTTTGATATTATTGGTATTGAGAACTCCCTGCCAGATATCCACACCAATCTCAGCCATGTCCTCTACAATAGGCTCCAGATAAGAGTCTGCATGGTGCATAACGATCACTCCCTGAGAGTGAAGATAATCATAAAGCTTCCTGTAAGGCTCTTTAAAGAATTCCCGCCATACCTCCGGTGACATAAAGAGACTGTCCTTTGCGCCCCAGTCGTCATGAGAAACAATACAGTCCGGATGAAGATGCTCTACCACCAGTTTCATGTATGTAAGACGATACTCACAGATCACATCGATCAGCTCATGCATTGCTTCCGGCTCCAGAAGGAAGTTCATCAGTGTATCCTCAAAAGTCATCAGCATATGAAGCTGCTCAAAAATTCCTGTTCCCATTACAACCATGGTCAGATACTGATCCTGATCGATTTTACTTTTGGCCTCAAGGGCGTCCTCCCAGCCTTCCGAGCATTTGCCAGCCAGATCCGGAACTTTTACATATTTTTCCCATTCAGCTATGTCCTTGACCACCTGATTTTCCTCTGTTACATATGGAATTGCTGCCGGTGCATCCTCCGGGAAAAGAATCAGAGTTCCCCACTGGTCATAGGAATTGGTTCCACGGATACGGTTTCCACGGATCAGTTTGAAGCAGGGGTCTCCGGGGATCCCACGGAACATGGTAAAGGAATTGCACAGACATTCCGGTTTTCCGTCTTTTTTTAAGGTTTCCAGTAAATTCTGTTTTGGTGTCATTGTAAAAATCCTCCCTTCTATTGCGCCTCTGTTTTTATTTTTCAGTAAGAAAAACAGAGAGTCTGAGATACAGATTCTGTACAGGCTCTGCAAGATGCTCCGCATCTAGACCTGTGATTTCTTTTATTTTGCGGAGCCTGTAAAAAAGGGTGCTCCGCCCGATATAAAGTCCTGATGAGGTGGCTACGGTATTTCTCTCATTCAGGAGATACATAACCAGTGTTTTGTAAAGCTCTGTTCCATTGGCAGAGTCATATTCCTTCAATTTGGTCAGTTCATAGGCACACAGTTCATCGGGACGGAATTCCCGGCAGCAGAGATCCCCGATATAATCCATGGCAATGTCGTCAAAAGTATAGGACCACATCATATCATTTTTCTTTCTGCAGTATTCCAGAGCTACAGAGGCCTGCCTGTAATAACATTCCAGCCCTGTCAGATCCCGGAACAGATTACTGAAGCCGGCTTTATAAAGTCCGTCTCTGAGAATACAGGAAACATCCGAGGTATAATGATCGTTCATATTCAGATTAATGATGATACATACCCGGTTATCCATAGATACTGCTTTACTGCCAATAACTCTTGCCTCCACATAATTACAGAGACTTGCCGGAGAAGCCCCGGGATTTCCTTCCTCTTCTTCCACATCCAGCCGGACGCATACATAACGGTCATTTCTTTTCCATCCGCACTGTCTGATTCGGCTTGTAATTTCTGAATCCGAAAAAACTTTTCCCTGAATCATTCCTATCAGCATAACCGCCAGTGCATGTTTATAAGTGTTTTCCATGCGTCCCCGTCTGGCAAGCGTAAGCCGGATCAGATCTGCCAGAAATTCTGCCGCCGTAAACTGCCCCGGTTTCAGGGGGCTGTCCAGCTCACAGATCACCAGTCTTGCCTCATAGCTGCCATATTTATCCCAGATATTAACATAAATATCCCGATATCCGCGAAGCTCTGCGGAAAAAAGATCCGCACCGGTGGTTGTAAGGGTCTTAAGATATTCCCTGTCCATCTTAAACTCATTAAGAATTTCCAGGGGAGTGAGCAGGAGTCCGGTACTTTCATCTTTTTCCCAGTTGATCATCCCTTCTTTCCATACAGGACAGGAGATCACATTCATCCTGGAATCATGGACAAACAGAGGGTTCTGAAAATAATCGCAGCTTGCCCTGCAAAGTTCATCCACCGTTCCTTCCCGGATCATAATATTTTTGAGACTGTCTGCCCAGGAAAAATGAAAACGAAAAATATCCTGACATACATTCATCAGATCGATAAGGTCTGTTTTGTCCGGAAGACGGATAATGGAATTTTTTCCGTTATCCCATCCTTTCGGAATATTACCTGTAAGAATCATGGCACAGGAGATATCAGGTATCGTCTGGTCTTCAAGCTGCTCTGCCCTCGCCAGATAAACGTAATGCGAAGCCAGCGTACAGTTTTTTCTGAAAAAGCATACTCCCTCCAGCCGGGGATTGTCTTCTCCCCGGTAAAATTCCATTTCCGGAAATCTGCCTTCCATACCATCTGCCACCATCTGCAGATTCAAAAGAAACCTGATATCTTTATCCATGATCCTGTCCGTCCTTTTTCTGATTCAGGAACGGGAAGCAATCTCTGCCGCATACTGATCTACCTTATCTTTGGTAAGCTTAAAGCCGAAGATAAGAGCCACAACCGCCACAATAAGAGCAATAGCCGGAATTACCATAAAGCCGATACTGATTGCATTTTTTAATTCCTCAGATGCTGCTGCCGGGTCAATATCCGGGCTGAAATTTCCCATTGCAAGACATGCGGAAATGATGATTCCTCGTGTCATAATAGAAACCTTCAAAGGTACATTCTGAAGCCCGCTGATCCATCCTGCTGCATTTTTTCCCGTTTTCCATTCGCTGTATACAATAGTATCACCATAAAGGGCCGGTGTGCAAGCATAAGTGATGCCATATCCGAACATTGCGATACTCATCAGTACAATAACGACCATGACATTGTTGTACATAAAATAAGATACGATCAGAAGTACTGCCTGAATAGCCATAACACCAATGGTAGTGGTTCTGGTTGTAAATCTGTTGCTGAGAGTTTTACTTAAGTAGGCTCCTACTACACAGAAAATATTTGTTACCAGAATATAGGTGGCAAGCATTTTGCCGTTTCCGGCTATGTAAGTGAAATAATAAGTAGCCACTCCCATAAGCACAAAATTAAACATAAATTTTGCAAGATCTGCGATCAGAAGAGCGATCAGCGGAGGATTCTGCAAAAGCGCACGTATCAGATCCATTCCGCCGGTTTTGTCCTTTGCAGCTTTTTTTCCTGATGCAGCTTCCGGCTGTACAGTTTCATAACCATCAAACATCCTGAAGTGTGCGTAGTAAAGAACCGCCATAATACATCCAAGAACAAATGCCGCAGCCCCGTACTGGTTCACTTCTCCTATGATTCCTGCTGCCACTGCTGCAAGTCCCGGTCCTATATAAGAAAAAATCACTTTAGACAGATTTGCCCATGCTGCTCTTGTAGCAGAAAGCTGAGACCGTTCTTCCGGTGTTTTACCTGCCACTGAAATCATGGAAACATTTGCAACATAAGCAAAGTTCCAGGCCACATGACTGGCGATCGCCGCTATAATAATGATCACAGCAGAAACCATTCCGTCTCCGATTTTTACAAACTGGAATGCATATAAAAACGGAACCAGCCAGGGAATCGCGATCAGCCAGGAACGATAACGTCCCCATTTCATCGGCTTGATGCTGTTCAGGATCGCACCATAAATCCAGGAAAGCAGCGCATCCACAGTACTTGCTGTTGTCGTTATAAATGTTACCATGGGAAGACTGAACTTTGCCAGATTGGTAAGGAAAAAGCTGAAATAATAACTCTCAATATTGGACATCAGAGTAAAGCCGCAGTCGCCAACACCATAAAATTTCTTAAGCGCACTGCTTAATCCTTTCTTTTCCTGTTTTTTTCCTGCCATAAAAATCCCTCCTTTGTTTATAATTGGTTAATCTGTTCATAAATAACGCTTTAATTCACAGATTAATGTGCAAATATGCCATATTTGTTATGACTAAAATGTAACACAGTTTAAAGCTAAATACAATTCTTAATTCTTTTTTCAAATAAAATAGTCAGAATTGTCAATTTTGCATGGCAGCAGTAAAATATATGTGAACACTCTGTTCAGCGCAATGGCGTTTATCGCTCTTTTGCGGCAGTATTTAAGTGCTTCGATTAGCACTTGATATTTTTGGTTGAATCATTTACAATATGGAATAGAGAGAACGTACATTCGATTATTGATTTGAGGTATATGAAGATGAATTTTTATGGATTTATGATTGTTGGAATTGCTTCACTCTTGGTGTTACTGCTCTGTGTCTTATATCGAAAAAAAAATTACTATCCTTATGCAGCCCGGCACCTGCTGACAAAAAGAGAATACCGTTTTTATCTTCTTTTGCGGGAGGTAGCCGATGAATATCACTGCATCATATGCCCAAAAGTAGGTGTAAAGGATCTTCTGTCTGTTACAGACCAAAGACAATACATGAAATATTTTCATAAAATTGCCCAGAAACATGTAGATTTTGTGATCTGCGACCAGGATCTGTACGTGCTTTTTGCCATTGAACTGGATGACAGCACCCATGAGACAAGAGATGCACGCAAACGCGATCATTTAAAAGACAAGGCTTTTGCAGCTGCCGGGATTCCTCTGAAACGCATTACAGAAATTGATAAAAAGCAGATTCGGAAGTTATTTCACTGAATCATACAGAAGGCAGCATTCCGTATCGGAAAAAATAAGGTCTGGATTCCATCCTCTTATATTTTTCTTTGCAGATAAACCATGTCTGTAAGCTGAACTCCACATTCATAAATAGGATGGTTATAATGATCGAGAAAGAAATTTTTAATACAGTGGGAACGGACAAATCCACATTTTTCATAAAACGGAATGGTAAGAGGACTGTCACCGGTACCTGCCTGTAAAATCTGGTACTGGTCTTCGTATTTTTGAATCAGAAAATCAATCATTGCTTTTCCGTATCCTTTTTTCTGATACTCCGGGACAGTGGCTATATTTTTGATTTCAAGGATTCCGTTTCCCTCATCCGTTACGACACATTCGCACTTAATACCATTGTCGTCCAGTACATACATGGTACCTTTTTTGATATATCTGTCTATCATATCTTCCTGTTCATCTGCCAGCAGTAAAAGTGACCGATATTGTTTTTTATTTTCTTTGATCTCTATAATCTGCATTATCTCACCTCGTATACGATAATTTATTATTGTCAATCTCTTAAAGCATATGTTTTGTTGCTTTTTGCAAAATATGCCATTATTTTTTGACAAATTTGTTATTTTTATATTATTTGTTTACATGTCTATGGTTTTGTTATATCATATTCTTATTAAAAAAGAAAGAGGCGAGCTTTATGGGAAAACGTATTTACAATGGAATGCTTCCTTTGATGGTTGACATGGTTTCCGCAACAGTCAGTCCGGAAGTTGGAAAGGCAATTGCAGCAGCACCTTTGGGAACAAAACCTTATGATCCGGATCTTCCCTGTTCTCCCCGGGAAAACATGAAACTTCTTCTGGAGCACAAAATTCCCAGATATCTTCCTATGTCCGGAGATACCTATCCAATCACTCCGGATATTATCTGTGAGCGGTCTTATGACAACAAAACCGGTCCCGACTGGTTCGGATGCAATTGGACTTTTGAACCCGGAATCGGAGCAACGATCGTAAAGCCCGGTGATGAAATGCTGGACTCTATTGAAGGATGGCAGGAAAAAATCAGTTTCCCGGATCTGGAGGCTCTGGACTGGAAAGAATGTGCAGAAGGACTTGCTCCATACTATGATGAAAACCGCATGTCTGACTGGTGGTTCCAGGTAGGACTTTTTGAGCGGTTACATTCTCTTATGGGAATGCAGAACGCATTGGAAGCCTTGATCATTGATGAAGACGAAGTGGCAGAGTTTTTTGATGCTCTTACAGAACACAAAATCGCTGTTATCCGGAAGCTGACCAGTCATTTTCCGGTTGAAATGATCTGCTATCATGATGATTGGGGATTTAACAAAAATGGATTTATTCCTCCGGAGATCTTTAAGCATCTGATTGCACCAAACCTGAAAAAGATTGTAAAGGTAGCCCATGAAGGAGGCGCTTACTTTAATATGCACTCGGATGGCAAGATTGATGCATATATTCCATATATGATCGAAGCAGGTGTTGATATGTGGAATCCGGCCCAGTCGGTCAATGACCTCGCAGCGATCAAACGGGAATACGGAGACAGGCTTGTGATCAACGGTGCTATGGATGATCCGATCACGGATCGTATGGATGTGTCGGAAGAAACCTTACGTACCTATGCCCGTAAATATGGCAGACATTTTTATGAAAAATAAATGTAAACATACATAAAAAAATAGGGACAGCGCTCCCCAAAAAGAGTTTTGTCCCTATTTTCTACATCAAAATCCTTTTTCTAGCAATCAGATCGCTCTTGTATATTCTTTCAGCCACTCTTTTTCTTCCCCTGTAAGGTATGGAGAAATCTTCTCATAAACCTCTGCATGATAGGAATTCAGAAGTCCTTTTTCATAGGTATCCAGAAGCTCCGGATCAATGGCATCCAGGTCAAAAGGTACCATGGTCAGGTTCTCGAAACACATAAACTGGCCGAACGCAGTCTTTTCTGCTTTTTTGCATACAACCAGGTTTTCATGACGGACACCGAATTCATTTTCCACATAATATCCCGGCTCATTGGAGGTGATCATACCCTCTTCCAGAACTGCGGAAGATGATTTCCAGCGGAAACTGTTTGGTCCTTCATGTATGTTCAGAAGATATCCCACTCCATGTCCGGTACCATGATTATAATCCTCTCCCAGTCTCCACAACGGTTCTCTGGCAAGGTAATCCAGGTTCTGTCCGCAGCAGCCGTAACGGAATCTGGCATCGCTTAAGCGAAGATGACCCTTCAGCACAAGAGTAAAATATTTTCGTTCTTTTTCTGTCAGTTCACCAAGGGCGATCGTACGGGTGATATCGGTACTTCCCTCCAGATAATGTCCGCCGGTATCACAAAGGGCCAGTCCCTTTGGCTCCAGAGGAATATCCGTCTCCGGTGACGGACTGTAGTGGCACATCGCCGCATGACCGCCATAGGAAACAATCGGATCAAAGCTGTTGCCCAGGAAGTTTTCCTGTTCTTTACGAAGCTGGAAAAGATGCTCTGCTGCACTGAGCTCTGTGATCTCCATTTTTCCTGTATTCTGTTTCAGCCAGCAGATAAATCTGGTTACAGCCACACCGTCTTTAATATGAGCAATGCGTTCATTTTCTACTTCTGTGTGGTTTTTGATGGCTTTTGGGAGAAGGGTAAGGTTTTCTTCATCCAGGATCTTTACCTCAGCCGGAAGGTTATTGACCAGGCGGCTGTTGACGTTTGCCTTGGAAAGGATTACCGTCTTTCCGGCCGGAATCGTCTGTACATAAGTATAAATGTCATTATACGGTTTCAGGGTGACACCGTTTTTTTTCAGATTTTCAAGAACATCCTGTCCAAATGCCTTTTCATTAGCAAAAAGAAGCACTTCCTCTTCTGTCATCACCAGATAAGAAAGAACTACCGGACAGCAATGGATATCATTGCCTCTGAGGTTCAGAAGCCATGCAATGTCATCCAGGGAAGTAAGAACAAAAACATCTGCCTGTTTTTCTTTCATTTTCCGGCGGATCCGTGCACATTTCTCTGCTCTGGATTCTCCTGCCCATTTTACCTCCAGTTCCATAACCGGTTCACAGGAAAGAGCCGGGCGGTCTGTCCATATTTCTCCAATCAGGTCTTCCTCCACAGAAAAACGGATCTTTTTGTCAGAAAGCAGGTCTTTCAACTCATCTGCTTCTGCTGCACTTACGGTTCTTCCGTCAAAGCCCAGACACATTCCTTCTGAAAGCTTTTCTTTCAGAAATTCATGGATGGTGGGTACTTCCGGTTCGCCCATCTTAAAAAGCTCCACCGTAGTTCCCTCCAGCTGCTGTGCCGCCTGGATAAAATAGCGTCCGTCCGTCCAAAGCCCCGCCATATCCATAGTGATCACGGCTCTTCCGGCAGATCCGGTAAAGCCGGTGATATATTTTCTACATTTAAAATAGTCTCCTACATACTCTGATGCATGGAAATCATCTGTTGGCACCAGATAAGCGTCCACACCTTTTTCTTTCATCAGATTACGAAGGGCGCTAAGCCGTTCTGTTACTGTCATAGCCAAAACATCTCCTTTGTATGGATTCTGCGTTAATTCAGCAGGATCCTCGTATTCGTTGTACTGGTAAGTGTATCATAAAATCCGGGTATTTTAAAGCCTACGCCCCAAAATATTCATCCAGCTGTTTTTTGAATTCCTCTGGAATTTCCTGCGGGAATGGCATACTGTCGATCGCGGCAAGACTTTCTGCAATGTGACAGAGAAGCTGTGCGCTGCGTTCCAGAGACCAGGCAGAAAGAAGTTCTACCGTATCGTAATGGGTATGCATGCCAAAACCGTCTCTGTTCAAGGTCATTGCCGGAATCCCCTTCCAGGCAAAAGTATTGGAATCACTTCCCCAGATCTGGTTTTTTGTAGTCATTCCGATTCCGGTTTCCCGGGCAAGATAAGTCAGCATGGAACAGATGGAAGAATCTCCGGTTACACCGATCACAGTTCCTCCCACCAGCTGTCCGGCAAGGTCTACGTTCATATTAAACTGATGTGCACCCAGCTCTTTTTCATGAACTTTGATATAATCCCGGCTTCCCAGAAGACCTTTTTCTTCTGCTCCGAACCAGATAAATTCCAGTGTTCTGCGGGACTGATGTTCTTTGAAATAGCGGCAGATTTCCATAATAATAGCGGCGCCTGCCATATTGTCATAGGCTCCCGGCCCCTGAGGTACTGAATCGTAGTGAGCAGTCAGGGTCAGGATCTCTTCCGCCCGGTCTGTTCCGGGGATTCTTGCAACAACATTTCCGGAAGTACGGCTGACCTCCTCCTGAAGTAAGGTAAGACGTGCGCGGGAAGCCCCCTTTGTGACTATTTCCACAGCATCCAGATAATGAATCCCAACACCCTGAATCAGTTCGCTCTCATTCAGAGAATCAAAAAGCTTCTGTGGGATTCCGGCGGTTCTGGGAATCCGGTCTTCTCCTTCGTCAACAGGCGTACCTGTGATACTGACAAAGCCTGCCGCACCTGCTTTTAACAGCTTCAGGTACATATCCTTGCGGACGATCTCATTTACCATAACGATCTTTCCTTTTACATGGGAAAGGCTGATCTCGTCCCCGTTTTCCGCATAGATAAAATCTGCTTCGATTCCCTTTTCCGGTGTATTTCCGCACCGGATATAACCTTCTGCCTGATACTCTTTATAATAAGGCTCTGTTACGACAAATTGTGCTTTTCTGATCTCCCAGGTATAGAAAGGGAACTCTTCCAGATGGCTGTCCATCCCAAAAGAGGAAAGTTCCTCACGAATGAGAGCTGCGGCTTTTTTTTCCGCAGCTGTTCCCGCTTCCCGGATAAAATCAAATTTTGATACAAATTCCATCTGACGCTGTCCGCTGATGTTTCTTTTATTCATAATCCTCTCTCCATTTTGTTTAAAATATCAATAAAATTACAGGGTATTCCTGTAAAAAATATACTAGATTATAATCGCATTGTCAATTATTCTGGATTGACTGGAAAAACTGCTGTTTACCACATCTCAGCGTAAAAAACAGAGTCTGCTTCCCGGTATCATCCGGAACAGAGACTCTGTTTTTCTTTTCCCAGCCACAATACTGTGCTGTTATTTTTTCAGATACTCAAAATAAGCGAATAAACCTTCCGCCATTACCGGGTCGATCACCGGTAGTCCGGTAGCCTCCTCCAGTTCCTTTGCAATTCCTATGGTTGCCATTCCTGTACATGCAAGAGCAAGAACCTGTGCCCCCTGTTCTTTTAATTTATATGCCATTTCTACTGCGCTTTGCCGGCCTTCCGGTGTCATAAGATCAAGAGTGCTGTCCACTCCGTCCGGTTTGCCCAGGATCATCTGATCCGGTATCATCCTTACATATGCTTTTGGGGCATAGTCGGTGATTCCCAGCACCCCGATTTTTTCTCCATATTTAAGGGCAAGAGCTACCGTAGTCTCTCCTCCTCCTGTAACCGGTATACCCGGAAGAGCTTCACGTATCTCCTCTACACCCGGATCGTCTGCACAGCTGACGATGATCATATCTACATCTTCAAAGCTTCTGGCAGTTTCCACGATTTTCGGTACTGCAATTTCCCCCAGTTCCGGAGTATGGATCCCCTCATACTGATCCGGAATACATTTTGTTTCGATCTGAAGCTGAGGAAAATAAGATTTCAGCTGTCTTTCATGCGCCAGCAGTACCTCTTCATTTTCTGTAGTCAGCACTCTGATCAGACCGATTTTAAATTTCTTCTCCAAAAAAGTCACCTCTCTTTATACGAGGAACACCCCATCCTCAATTACTTTTACATCATCCAGATATAAGGTAGGACGAAGAATAATGCCGTCCATATGGCACTCTGCCTTGTTTACTCCGCCAAAGGAAGTATTGGTTCCAAATGCGATGTGCACTGTTCCATATACTTTTTCATCTTCCAGGATAATTCCGTTTAATACAGCCGCTTCATTTGTTCCGATTCCCAGCTCACAGAGCGTTCCGTTTGTTTCATTCTTCAGGAGAACATCCAGATTTTCGCTTTTTTCTCCTGTTACCGAACGCAGCTTTCCACCGGAGATCACCATATGAAGAGGGCTGTCCAGCTTTCCGATACCTACCATGGAACCGTCCACGATCATTTCCCCCTCAGAACCATCCTCCAGAGGTGCAATATAAGCTTCTCCGGAAGGAAGATTTCCGCATTTTCCCGGTTCCCGGTATACTCCCGGACTTGGAACACCGTCTCTTCCATTTATATTGATGGTCAGAACATGCCCATCCTTTTCAATTTTTGCCACAGAAGCCTTTGAGAGCATTTCTGTAACCACAGCCGTCAGTTTTTCTACCTTGGAATAATCTGCTGTCATTGCTCCCTGAGAAAACATTTCCTCTGTGATACCGGGCATGGTAGCCACCCTTGTCCCGGCTTTGGCTGCCTCTATTCTGGCATTGGTATGCGTCAGGGACTGAGCAGTAGGCGCGATCACCACATCTGCGCTTTTCATGGCTGCTGCCACTGCCTTTGGAGGCTCCTGTCCGCTGAGTTCTCTCTCATTCATTACCGTAAGAAGCCTTTCGCAGCCCAGATTTCCTGCCGCCTCATAAAGTGCTTCTCCAATTTCTTTTCTGGTATTATCTGTTACGATAAGTACCTCTTCTCCCTTTTTTACTGCCAGGCAGGAGGAAAGAACCCCTTCCGCTGTCTTTACTAACTGATTCATTTTCTTTACTCCTTTTTACGCATAGCTCTTACAGATTCGTAAGCTCAGAAACCACGCGGGCAAGAAGTGTTCTTGGAAGAACTACTTTTTTGCCGGTTTTTTCTGCAAACATACGCTTCATTTCCTGTGTATATCCAATACAGTCCAGAACGATAAGATCACCGTCCATATCCTTCACCTGCTCTGCTGCCTCTTCCAGTGCCTCCCATTCGCCGTAGGGAGATGCTGCAACTGCTTTTACCTGATCCACATATTTTTTCCATTTTTCTTCACACTGTGCAGTCTGTAAAGGTGATGGAGTCATACAGATGATGCTGGATTTCTTTGTCATCAGGGGCACCAGTCTGTTCAGAAGCTCGCAGGGATAGATCAATGGAATGTTTTTCGCAGAAAGACTTTCCGGAAAACTTCCCGTACAGAACATCATTACTAAGGCACATCCCTCTTCTTCCATTTTGGTAATGGCATCCTGAAGTCTGGGAAGAATATGACGTTCTGCAAAAGTAACTGAGCTTCCGTCTGTAAGCCTTGACACCAGGACATAGTCCTCCGATCCCGGTGCAAAGGCTTCGATCTCTTCTCTGGTGAGACCGTCCAGCCCTCCGGCCTGCACCAGCTCCAGAGAATCATCAAAAAGTTCCATAATATCTTTTGTCACGTCCACTCTGGGAGACTGTCCGATGGTAACTGCTCCGATCTTCATAAGAACTCCTCCTTATTCGTTTCCAAGAGTCTGGAAATGCTTCAGATCTCCATAAAGCTTGATCAGTCGCGCATATTCCTCTTCATCATAGAATTTACACTGTCCTTTTCCAAATGCTTTTGCAACTTCAAGCATGAAACGTGCCGCTTCTTCTACATCTGAGGCATGAGTGGCGCCTGTCGCACATCCCGGTACCATTGTCTCTGTTGTGATCGCCACACCTACTACCGGCGCGTTTGTTGCAGTACATGGCTGAAGGACACTGTTGATATGATGTACATCATTTCCATATGGTGTGATATCCTGCAGAGCCAGAGGAAATACATAGGGAAGTTTTCCAGTTGTGATCTGCATCAGATCAAGAAGGTCTTCGGAAGTTCTTAAAATATATCCTTCTTTTACGGTCGGTGAAATTGCAAATCCTCTTGTATTGATCACACGGTTGCCTTTGGTCGTATCAACAGACAGGATGGCATCCAGCTCAGGAGAAACCTCTTCTCTGTTCACCTGGGACATTTCCACCGGAGATCCCATAAACGGAACCGGATCATGAGGTGCAGTGGGTGCATCCGGGCAGATATGTGTGGAAATAAATACGTCACCTTCCAGGAAATCTCCTTTGTTCTGCATATCAAGAAGCTTTGCTGCGAGGGCAACCGCACAGAGAGCGCCGTCGCCGTCAGAAACAAAGCCGATTCGTTCCGGACGTGCGCCGATGCCGCCAAGACGTCCGAGAAGTCCGATGGTAGGCGCATCTCCGCCGTTCATCTTTCCTCTGGTACCCGGGATACGCACTTTCAGCATATCGGTGCTTCCCTTTGGGCCGACTAGCTCATAAACTTCAATATTTGCATCCGGTTTGATCCCAAGAAGATATTCCTTTACCTTTTCTCCAGTTACATAGGTGCTGTCAAGCACTTCGTAAGCATCAATAATGTGTTTCATTAACATAAGTCTGTTCTCCTTTATTTGTCAAGATAGCTGATCAGTTCTTTTTTTATTACGTCTTCGGTAGCTTTCAGAAGCTCTGGCGCATACATTGCAGGGGAAAGCTTCAGGTTCTTTTTCTCTGTGGCTATGACATAAACCTCAAGCCCCTCCTCCATCATGGCAGTTGTCACCGGTTCCCCGGTTTCCGCGTTGATCGTCATGATCAGATCCGGGAATGTTGCCAGACGGACTCCGTCTTTTTCCGCTGTTGCGTATTCATTCCAGAAAGTAAGCTCACATCCGTCGACGGCTGCATATCCAACATCAAAACCACCTGTGGTTTCAATGGAGAAATTTTCCACTTTTCCTTTTGCAAGAACCTTTCCGTTGAGGAACGAACACAGTTCCTGGATTCCCTCTTCTACAGAGACTTCCAGCCCCTTCAGAAATGCTTTTCCGGTTTCAATGGCAAACTGTACGCCTCCCGGAGCCCCATTTTCTTTTGCATAAGAAACTTTTACCGGGTTTCTGGCTACAGCAACCAGCCCGCCTGCCTCAATAGAGGCCAGACGTACCAGCTTGGATGTGTGTTCGATGCTTCCTTCAAAGAAACATTCTACATGGTTTCCCGTATCCGGATTTCCGCCCACACAGGCCTGGACTGTTTTGTAATCTTTCACTTTATGGAGATTCATGCTGCCCATGACTCCCGTCGGATGAGCACGTCCGTTACATGGAACGTCAACAACGGGAAGACCGAGAATTGCAGCCTGAAGCCATCCATTTACTGTAGCTTCTCCCCCCTGTTCATTGGTAATGATCCCTGCAATTGGAAAATCACAGTTTTTCTGAAGAATCTCTACGGTTCTTGCCAGATCCTTTGGTGTCATAAACTGATTTTCTGCATTGGGAGCGCCAACCAGTGACGCAGTCAGGAGAATAGCATCGTCTTCCATATCCTCTGCGGAAATCAACCTCAGATCTGTATACTGAACAGCAAGTTCTGCGTATTTTCTTCCTTTTTTTGCGTCTCCGCCGCCACCGCCGCCAAGGATCGTTCCTCCATAAAGGGCAGCATCGAGAAGATCTTTTGTCAGTCGTATTCCTTTGTTTTTCAATTTATCCACGCTTCTTTCTTTTATTTATCATTGCTATTTTTTCTTACCAAGAGACAGCGTTGCAGTAAAGAAACTGTACAATGCCGCACCGGCAAGTGAACCTGCACCCAGGATATTCAGTGTCTGTTCGTTTTCTTTATTACGTCTTACAAGGACATATCTGATAAGAAGAGCGATCAGAATGGTAAGTCCGTTGATGGTGGAGCCTACCAGAAGACCCGTTGCAAAAAGAATACCTACCTGTCTGGAGCCTCCAAGAAGCTGGATGATCGCACCCGGGATCGCCCAGATGATCAGCCATTTTGCCACACCTGCGCCGGCTCCGGCTTCGATGGTTGCTGCAAAGGTCGCGTCTACCGGGGCAAAAAGACCCTGGTCAAAATATTTATTTGCCATAATGGCAACCAGTACAAAAGCTACTACAAATCCGATCATTTCAGAATAATACTGCTGCTTTCTGCCTTCCAGTTCCAGTTCTCTGTCCTGTCCGCAGCCACGAAGGATATAACCGCATTTCAGGTCGTATGCCATATCTGAAAATGCCGGTCCGGTTGCTGAAGTATAAGCTACCAGGATTCCAAGAGGAATTGCCGGGAAACCGATGAGCATACCTACGATCAGGAAGATAAGGGCTGTTGCAAAGCCTGGGAACCATCCGGAATGCATAGCGGAAATACCAACGATCAGCTCAGAGGCAATGGCTGCAAATGCAGAAAAGATCACCCAGAGGATCAGCTGGAAGAAATTCATTTCAGACCAGATACCTGTGATCACTGCAAGAAGTACCGCAACAATCAGGTATGCCACATATCCGCCGCCAAGGGCTTTTTTCATATTAGCCATGCTGGAAGAAAATTTACTTGCTGCGCTGTCTCCGTCACTCTTCTTAAAAAGCATTCTTCCGCACTGTACAAGAGAAATAATACCTGCACCGATCATAATTCCATGAGGCATATACTGGAACATCTGCTTTGACATCAGGTCTGCACCCTCTCCAAAGAGATCTGTGATGATCGGAAAACTCTGGTTAAAGATGTTGATGATAAATCCGTTTGTCTTAATGATACCGATCACAAGACTTCCCACGCCGAGCGCCGCCATCGCTGCAAAATCACCAAACCAGGAAACACCCAGAAGGTCTGTGGGAATTCCGATCATTTTACCGCCTACACCAATTGCCATACCTACTAAAAGCAGCAGGGCTTTTTTTCCTTTTTCCACAACGGCAAGGATAGACTGCGCAGATGCCACACCTGGAGGCCATGCTCCCTCTGCCGGAAACATTTCGGAATCAAAAGTTTTATAAAGAATCGTTGCATCAATGACCGTTGCCAGGAAAGAACCGATCAGCATCGGAAACATCAATTCCGGTTTCCCCATGATCACCGGTACACCGATCGGAAGCAGGAAACAGTTGGCTGCTGAAAAGGTTGCACCGGAAATAGAAGTCTGGATCAGGTTCTGACAATGGATACTCTGATACTTCTTCAGGATTGCAATAGGGATACGTGAAATAATGATAGCAAATAATGCACCTACAATGGATGTATTCGGAGCCACACCCGTACGTACGATCAGTTCAAGACCAATGATCGCACCCAGTATACTCATCACAATGTTAAGGATCAGTATATGCGGTGCATATGCTTTGGGATGATCTGCCGCATGAATATGAAGCTGCGTGTAATCTTTGTTTGTGTTGTTACTCATGTTGTTCATTCCTCCTTGGTATAAAAATAGCCGATGCAGGCTTGCCCACATCGGCTTCACGCTTCTTGTAATGAGATAATATCACTTTAAATCAATAAAGTCATTGGTTTCGTGGCCTCTTTTTTTATGCCGGAACTGTGCACTATGCACATGTAAATATCATCGTCACTTGTTTTCTTGTGCGTATTTCTGATTTGTATTTAATTGTTTTTCTATCTGTTTGGTTTTATTGCATATAAGCCCGCAATTTACAGGCAAATTCCAGCTGCTGAAGCGCATCCATGTCATCCAGGTCAATATTCAGGATTTCCTCGATCTTGCGGATCCGGTGCGCCATGGTGTTCCTATGGAGAAAAAGCGCTTCTGCCGCCAGCTTTCGAGAACCATGTTTTTTTGCAAGCATATCAATGGTTTCTACCAGAGAGCTTTCATGCGCTCTGTCATACTCTTCCAGAATACCCAGCTTTCTCTGTACAAAGTCTTTTGTTTCTTCCTGCTGAGCCGTATGCAGAAGTATCCGTTCATACTGCAGGTCAGCCAGAAATACGATTTCTTTTTTCTCTTTTTTGATCTCACGGATCTGAAAGCTTTCTGTTACAGCTTCATACACTGCCGGAATATCCAGATAATCAATGATCTCATCACTGATCACTACAAAACAGTCGCTGTTGTTCAGATCTCGGGTTTTTACGGCAAATTCCTGTGAGATTTTCAGCAGAAGTTCTCTGGGTACACCTGCATCTATAATGCAGAAACAGGATTTCTTTCTGGTGACTATTACGCCATGGAGATAATGACGGTCCAATATCCGTCCCATTTCACGGATCTGCCCCTCTCTTTTCATTTCCAGCAGCGTAGAATTACGGCCTTTCCCTTCCAGCTGAAGTGTAATGATCCTTACCGGAGGGGAAGGCCAGCGAAGAGCCAGACTTCTGTGCTCAGCCTCTTCCTCCTGTGTGATCTTTCCGGTCAAAAGTTCCAGGAACAATCTGTGATCCTGCTCCAGTTTACTTTGACGGCCGATCCGATATCTGGTATCCATCTGAATCTGGTTTTTCGCCTCAACGATGGCAACCATTACCGGAAATACCAGATCCTGAAATCCGGCATTATTATTCAGAAAAAATAAAGGAAGAGCCAGTTCATCTGCCAGCTGCAGCGCCTCCTTGGGAAAGACATCAAAAAATCTTGTTTTTATTGCCAGCGCAGAAGCATTCGCTTCATTCATCGTACGGATCAGATTCAGAAGTGCTTCTTTATCATTTCGAATGGCATAGCCGGTTGTGATCATCAGAAGGTGTTCCCTCAGCCATTCTTTCACATTGGGCTGTTCCATCATGTCATAAGCCACGACTTTTCGCATGATCCCCTTTTTTCCTGCTACCAGAGTGGCGCTTCCATTACTCCATATTTTTTCGATGTCTTTTACATAAAGATCCATACAAGAGTCCCTTTCTCTCTGTTCTTTTTCACGGTTGTGCCGAACTGTTTCCCTGTTATGCCATTACAGTCCGATGAACTTTTTTTCTCACAATAAGGAAGCAGGCTACCTGAAGGAGGATGGTGGCAATCCAGGATGCCGGATAGGAAATAAAAAGAACCTCCAGACTTCTGTGTGCAGGAAAGACCATAAAAATCCAGATAACTCTCATTCCTACGGTTCCGATCACGGAAAGGATCATTGGTACTGCTGAATGTCCCATTCCACGCAGTGCGCCCGGAAACAGATCCATGATACCGCAGAAGAAATACGGCACTGTGGTAAAAGAAAGGATCTCCATTCCACAGCGAATCACCTCCGGCTCATCTGTATAGATCTTAAGGAGCTCCGGTCCGAAGAAATAAGCGCCGCATCCAAGGGTTAAAGAGATTCCTACGGTCAGGATCATACAGTTGATCAGAACTTTGTCCATCCTCTCTAATTTACCGATCCCGTAGTTCTGACTGGTAAAGCTCATGCATGCCTGGGTAACAGAGTTTGCCGCTGCATAAAGAAAACCAAAAATATTATTGGCAGCGGTATATCCTGCCATTGCCACAGAGCCAAAGGAATTGACAGAAGACTGCAGCAAAGCATTAGAAAAATTGATTACTGTGCTCTGCAGACCTGCCGGAATACCAACCTGAAAAATCTGCTTCAGATAAACCCATTTCAGGGTCAGTCTGGAAAAACGGAGCTGATAACTGCCTTCTGAACGATAAAGACAGCGAAGGACCAGTACACAGGAGATCATCTGTGCTACCACCGTAGCAATGGCAACACCCTCCACGTCCAGATGAAAACAGATTACCAGGATCATATTCAGAACTGCGTTTACGATTCCTGATATAATAAGGAACAACAGTGGCCGTTTCGTATCGCCTACCGAACGAAGGATGGCTGCCCCATAATTATACAGCATAAAAAACGGCATTCCCATAAAATAGATACGCATATAAAGTGCAGACTGGTCGATCACATCTGCCGGAGTTCCCATAATCTCCAATGCACTTCTGGAAAATCCAAGTCCTACGAGAGCCATAAGGATTCCGCTTACCAGAGCGAGAGCTATGGAAGTATGTACGGTTTCAGACATTTCCTTATTTCTGCCGGAGGCATAAAAACGGGCGCTGAGTACATTTGCTCCAAGAGAAATCCCGATAAACAGATTGGTAAATACGTTGATCAATGCTGTGGTCGAGCCTACTGCTGCCAGCGCCAGGCTTCCGCTGAACTTTCCCACTATGATGATGTCTACTGCATTGAACATCAGCTGCAGGATGCCGGATAACATCAGTGGGATAGAAAATGAGATCAGCTTTGGCATAATAGGTCCGCTGCACATATCAATCTCGTATTTGTTCTTCTTCAATTTTCCTCTCCTCTTTCCTTTTCGTATTTTAATTCCGGAAAATCAGATTACTCTGCCAGACTTCCCAGATAATAAAATCCCTTACATTCTTCCAGTTTTACATTCACATAAGTTCCAAGAAAGCTTTCATCTGCCGGGAAATGCACCAGAAGATTATACTGCGTTCTTCCTGTAAAAATACCTTTTTCCTTACTCTCCTCTTCTACCAGAACTTCCTGCACGGTTCCCTCAAAACGGGAAGAACGGATCCGACCCTGCTCCTGAACAAGAGAAAGCAGGCGATTGAAACGGTCTTTTACCACGTCTTCCGGAATCTGATCTTCTTTTGCCGCAGCAGGCGTTCCGGTTCTTCTGGAATAAATAAACGTAAATGCAGTATCATATCCCGCTTTTCTGACTACATCAAGGGTTTCCTGGAAATCTTCCTCTGTTTCTCCCGGGAATCCTACGATAATATCTGTTGTCAGAGAAATATCCGGAACAGCTGTGCGGATCTTTTCTACAAGGTTCAGATATTTTTCCTTGTCGTAACGGCGGTTCATCTCTTTCAGGACACGGCTGCTTCCGGACTGAAGAGGAAGATGAAGATGATGGCAGATCTTTTTGCTCTTAGCCATTACTTCGATCAGTTCATCGGAAAGATCCTTGGGGTGAGAAGTCATGAAACGGATCCGCTTCAGTCCCTCGATATCCTCCAGCATAGTCAGAAGCTGGGCAAAAGTCACCGGAGTCTCCAGAGTTTTGCCATAGGAGTTTACATTCTGGCCAAGAAGCATAACTTCAGAAACACCATCTGCCACAAGATTTTTGACCTCTTTTATAATTGCTTCCGGCTGTCGGCTCCTCTCTCGTCCTCTTACATAAGGAACAATACAGTAGCTGCAGAAATTATTGCATCCGAACATGATATTTACACCGGATTTAAAGGTATAATTCCGTTCGGTAGGAAGATCCTCCACGATCTGATCGGTACCTTCCCAGATATCGATCAGCTGCATATCCGAAAGAAGCATTTCATAGAATAATTCTGCGAATTTAAAAATATTGTGGGTTCCAAATACCAGATTTACAAAAGAATATGTTTTTTTAATCTTTTCTACCACATGCGGTTCCTGCATCATGCAGCCAAAAAGAATGATCTTCATATCCGGATTTTTGTCTTTCAGGCTGTGCAGGTGTCCAAGACGTCCGTAAACCTTGAGATTGGCATTTTCCCGGACGGTACAGGTATTATAAATAACAACATCTGCTTCCTCGCTGTCCTGGCGGACGTAACCGATCTCATCCATGATCCCGGCTACTGCCTCGGACTGCTTTTCATTCATCTGACAGCCAAAGGTAGTCAGACAGTAAGTAAGAGGACGTCCGAGAGTCTGGATCTTCTGTTGGGTCAAAGCCCCTGCAAGGGCAATAAAAGAACGCTGGCGCGCAGTTTCATCCTGATTGTTTTCTTTGTTTATCATAAATGTATATACTCCTTATTCATTTCTTTTCAACCTTATATGATACAGGAAAAGAGACGGACTGTCAAAACTTATTCTCACTTATCATTCTCCCAGAGAAAAAAGATATTCCAGAGGAATGGTATGGATCTGAAAATAAGAGGAAACAGGCAATTCTATGCGGAAGGAGGGCTGATGCATAATTTCTGCAAAAAAGCGTTCCGGGGTTCCTTCACCGGCACCTTCATTTCTGCCCGGACGCCTGTCCACAGTAAAGCGTTCTGTCAGAAACCCCGACTGTTTCTGAATTTGTCTGGCAAAAAGTGTGCTCTTCTGATTGGAAGCAAAAGACTGTGGCTGCCGATAATAAACAATTCTTTTTCCCGCCTGACAAAAAGAAAGAAAGCCTCTTCCCTGATATTCCTGTAAAATTCGGATCAATGCTTTTGTTTCATTTTCGCTGGCAGGCTCATGGGCGATTCTATATCGTCTGTAATAGCTTGTAGGAAAATTTTTCTGAATGTTCATTCCCCTGGCATTGCAAAAATATTCTCTGCAGGGTGTTTCCTGCATACGGAGCATCTGTCGATATACAGGATTTCGTATTACAGTATAATCTTTTTCATAAATCTCATAACCGTCCGGATTCAGGATGGGAATAAAGCATAATTTCCATCGTCCCAGAAGTTCTCTTACATCATAAATTTCGTCCAGTTTCCATTTACATTCCCAGGCTCGGCAGTATTCCTGAACCATCATAAGAAGACAGGACGGAATCAGCCTGTCCATTCCATTGATCCCTCCGATACAAAAAACGGTTTCTTCACCCTCTCCGATTTCAAGCATGGGAATCATCCGTTCATCATGGCTTTTTCCGATCACCCTGAACTGTGTGATGGAGTTGTATCTGCGCGCAGTTTCCCAAAGCGTATAATAGATCTGTTCATAATCAAAAACGACTGTTTCTGTCATGTTCTCTTTTTCCCCTCCCGATTACAAAAGCTGTATGAAAGCATTTGGCTGATACCAGGATAAATATATGAAAAGAGACAGGCGTTTATACCTGTCTCTTTCCGGGGACTTCATCTGTCATGGAAATTTTTTCCTGTCAGATTTCTTCTTTTTTACGTTTTCTGACGATCACATATCCGCCTGCCAACAGAGAAAGCATTGCCAGAGTGCTCATGGAGCCAATTGGCGTACGGTCGGCGGTATCTGCGGCAGTTTTTTCAGAAGAACCGGTATCCTGCTCGGAAGCTGCTTCTGTCGGAGTAAGGTCGGCTACAGAACCTGCACTTGTGCCATCGTAATCTAACCGATCATCTGGATGTGTTTCATTCCACTCTTTAATGTAATCGTTCCATTCTTTATCAGAAATATTATCAGAACTGAACGATGTCTTCATATACTCAATCACATCCGTTTTATTCCATATTTTTCCGTTATATATTTCTTTTTCAAAGAACACATATAATGTGAACCCAATTGAAACTTTATAACGCTTTAATTTCTCCAATTTTTGCTGTACATTAGGATCATCCTTTTTAGGAGCTTGAATTCCAATTTGCCAAGACTTGTGTCTGCTTCCATTGACACTCATAGACCAATATTTTGGTATCCATCTTTCGTCTCCGCTTATTGGATTCTTATCATTTTGACCTGCACCTAGAACTTGGAAGTCATAAAACTTATTTGGAAAAAGTTTAATCGGGTTCTCCAGTCCGATTATCTTGCTTTCCTCTACCTGATATTTACGTGGTGCCCGGGTTGTAACAGAAGGAGTTGGACGTGTCTTAGCATTAAGTTTAAGGACTCTCAGCTGAGCAGAGCCAGAAGTTGGTTTTGCTGCAACAACCAGCCAGGAATTTTCTTCCGGAACCTTTTCTGCCTTTACAGTGAATTTCGTATTCGCTTTGGCTTCATTAGTTGCTTTTTTTGAACTGTAAAGTTTCTTAATCTTCTCTGTAGAAGTACCTTCTTTTACAAAATAATAATACCATTTACAATCTTTTGTTGTATTCATTACCGCCGTTGCCGTAGTATGATCCACCCATTTCAAAGATTTGCTCTGATATGTCAGGAAAGAAGGTGTTTGGGTTGGTTTCGGACTTGGAGTTACCGTTGCTGTTGCTTCTTTTTTCAGAACAGCTGTCAGACCATCCGTACCGGCAGTTACTGTATATTCTTTTGTATCGTATGCAAACTGTGCAGGCACAGTTTTAAACTCTTCTGCACTTACATTTGTTCCATCTGTTTTTGTTCCTGCCTTGGCTATGACTTTTTTATCTGCTGCCTTGGCAGATGTAACAGAAATAGAAGAATTGTTCAGTACATCCGTTACTACAGCTGCCGCATCTCCGTCAAGATAAAGATTGGCTCCGGTATTATCTTTAATTGAAACGGTTCCCTGTACTGCAATATCCTTGTTTGTGTAAACAGCGCCTTTGGCGCCGGTATTTCCTGTAACAGAACCGCCCTTAATGACAACGCTTCCACCATTTTTATTATCAATAGCCGCACCATCTGCAGTTGTATTGTTTGCAGTAAGAATAACTCCTTCTGACATCCCAAAAGCAGCTTCGTTTTCAACTTTTATCAGTGCGCCGTCAGAAGCCTCTGCTCCATCGCTTCCATTGTCTCCGCTGATCACAAACCGGCTTCCTTCTCCTTCTGTAGAAAGCTGAAGTTCACTGCCCTTACCTGTTACAGCAAACATATCACCGGTAAATACTCTGGAAGAATCTGAGGGGTCGATACGTCCAATAGAAACTTCAGGTTTCGTGGCAATAATATGGATCTTACCATTTTCTATACGAACAGTATCTGAGAGGAAAAACTGTTTCTCTATCTTAACAACTACGGCTTTCTGTTTATCATGATCATCTGCCTGATAATATTTCAGGGCTGCGTTTACTGCATACTGAAGAGTCCTGTAATATTCTTTTTTGATTTCTGTACCGTCTTCCGCGGTAAAACTGATATAAACACCAGTATCTTCTCCCTCTACCGGGCCTTCTTCGGAAGGCTCAGGGGTTACAGTTACCGTCGGAGTTATAGAAGGCTCAGGGGTTTCTGTTGTTCCGGGAGTTTCCTGTTGATCCCCCACCGACTCTGCAGGTGTCTCTGTTGGTTCTGCCGGAGCTTCCGTTGGCTGCTCCGGAGCCGGAGTTTCCGGTTCTGCAGGTGTCTCTGTCGGTTCTGCCGGGGTTTCTGTTGGCTGTTCAGGAACAGCCTCTTCTTCTGCACCGGCTTCTTCACTGACAGCTTCTGTCAGCTCTGCCGAAGTCTCAGCTGTCTGCTGTTCCGCTGCAAATGCAGCAGATGGAACAGAGGTTGCGGCAACCGCTCCGGCTAATAGAATTGCATATAATTGTTTTTTTCTCATTATGTCCTCCCGTGGCATATTCTGCCACACTGTCTCAATTTACAACTTCTGTTGAATATTATACACACCACTGAATAAAAAGTCAAACTACACAGCTGTGAGCTCTGCTGATTTTGACAACTGATTTATTACGGACGGACCTGTCCGTTTCCATATATAATATACTTTGTAGTAGTAAGAGCAAGCAGACCCATAGGCCCTCTGGCATGAAGCTTCTGGGTACTGATTCCGATCTCCGCTCCATAACCGAACTCAAATCCGTCTGTAAAGCGTGTAGAGGCATTGACATAAACCGCTGCCGCATCCACCTGATCCAGAAATTTCTGTGCATGTGTATAATTTTCTGTAATGATTGCTTCTGAATGACCTGTATTATATTTATTAATATGTGCAATGGCTTCCTCTACAGAATACACTATCTTAATAGAAAGTATGTAATCCAGATATTCCGTACCCCAGTCATCTTCTGAAGCAGCTACAGAACCCGGCATAAGGGGGAGTGCATTCTCATCTGCCCGAAGCTGTACATGTTTTTCCTGAAGTCTTCCGGCGAGAACGGGAAGCAGCTCTGCCTTTACACTGTCATGAACCAGAAGCGATTCACAGGCATTACATACACCTACTCTCTGGGTCTTTGCATTCAGGATAATATCAGCAGCCATTTCCAGATCAGCTGTTTCGTCTACATAAATATGACAGTTTCCTGTTCCGGTTTCAATAACCGGAATCGTACTCTGTTCCACCACTGCTCTGATGAGTCCTTTTCCGCCGCGGGGAATCAGTACATCTACATACTGGTTCATTTTCATAAACTGTCCGGCTGTCTCTCTGGAAGTATCAGAAATCAGCTGTATTGCGTCCTGTGTGATTCCCTGCTCTGTCAGAGTCTCTCGAATACAGTCTACGATAGCCTGATTGGAATGGATCGCATCGCTTCCCCCTTTCAGGATTACCACGTTTCCTGTTTTGAAGCACAGACCAAAGGCATCGGCTGTTACATTCGGACGCGCCTCATATATAATCCCGATCACACCAAGGGGAACTCGCTTCTGTCCAATCAAAAGTCCATTGGGACGTTTCTTCATACCGGTAACTTCTCCGACCGGATCCTCCAGTCCCACAAGCTGTCGGAGTCCCTCGGCCATTCCCTCTATCCGTTCTTTTGTAAGAAGGAGTCTGTCCACAAGTCCCTCCGGCATATGATTGGCTCTGCCGTTTTTTACATCCTCTGCATTGGCCTGCAGAAGAAGCTCAGAAGATTCTACAAGGTGATCTGCAACTGCAGAAAGCACCTGATTTTTTTTATCTGTGGAAATGGTGCGAAGTGCGTCTTCTGCTGCTTTTGCACGTTTTCCAAGTTCGATGAGCATTTCATTCATAAAAACACCTCCGGGTTATCAGCTTCGTAAAATATTCTTTTCAGTTACTATAATTTCCGGGGAAATGTCCGTAGGTTCTGTGGGTACCTCCGGAAGCATCTGAAATTCAAAGGCAATGGCAACCCGCTTTACCCGAGGATGTTTTTCCAGATAACGGTCATAAAAACCGCCGCCATATCCTACCCGGTGATTCTTTCTGTCAAAAGCAACTCCCGGCATGATCATCAGAGCCTCTTCCCATTTAACTGTTTCACCGCACACCGGTTCCGGAATACCAAAATATCCCGGTTCCAGCTGGGAGAAATCTGTCAGCTTATAAAAAATCATATCTTTTCCGTCTACCTTTGGCACGGCAACTTCTTTTCCTGCCTTCCATGCTTCTCTGATCAGAAAACCTGTCATTACCTCATGATTATAGTCTGCGTAAACCAGAATTTTTTCTGCCATTTGGAATTCGGGAAGAGAGAGCACACGTCCGGTGATCTCCCGGCTCCACTGTTCCACCTGCCGGTCTGTACAGGATTTTCGTGCTGTAAAAATCTGTTTTCTAATGGCTTTCTTTTCTTCCATATTTTTCACCAAGATTTATAACACTTCCGTCTTTCTCCTGAATATCAATATTATCCAGCTGATTTCTGAGATTCATACGGATGGTTGCAATATATTCCTTTCTGAGGGCATCCCGCTCTCTTTTTTCTTCTTCTGTCAGTCCTACACTTTTCGCTTTATGCGCCAGCGTATTGATACGGTCAATTTTAATATTATCCACTACAGTCCTCTTTCTTTTTATAATAATTTTTCAATATAATCGATCAGATAAAACTCTTCTTTCTTATTACCGACAAAAAGAGTGCCATAATTCCGGCCTTCTATGATCTTATGGATCACATGAAAATCTCTTCCATTAGCGATCACCATATCGGCTCCTGCTGCAGTTGCGATCTCTGCTGCAGTAAGTTTCGTAGCCATTCCGCCGGTTCCTACCTTGCTTCCAGGACCTTTTCCCATGCGTTTAAGCTTTTCGTCCAGCGCCTCTACTGTATCAATAAATTCCGCATCCGGATTGGTATTGGGATCGTCTGTAAACAGTCCGTCGATATCTGAAAGCAGAATCAGAAGATCCGCTCCGATCAACGCTGCGATCACTGCGGAAAGAGTATCATTATCGCCAAAGGTATCCAGAGCTTCCAGCTCGAAGCTGGATATGGAGTCGTTTTCATTGACCACAGGAATGGTCTGCAAAGCAAGCAGTTCTTCAAAGGTATTTCTTGCGTGCATTCGGTTCAGATTATTGACCATGGTGTTTTTTGTCATAAGTATCTGCGCCGCCATCTGGTTGTATTCTGCAAAAAGCTTCTGATAGATCATCATCAGCCTTGCCTGTCCCACTGCAGAGCATGCCTGCTTCTTTTTCAGTTCTTTAGGCTTTCCATCCATTCCAAGAGCTGCAGAGCCCACTGCCACTGCACCTGAGGTAACAAGAACCACATCCTTCCCCTGATTATGAAGGTCACTGAGTTCCCTTACCAGCACCTCAAGCTTACGAAGATCCAGTCTTCCGGTTTCTTTATGGATCAGGGAGGAAGAACCTACCTTGATAACCACACGTTTTTTGTCTTTCAGTAATTCACGGTAATTCATGATGCATCTCCAATTATCTTTTATCGATTGATTCCCAGTATTTTCAGAGCTTCCGACTGCTTACGTTCCATAACAGCCGCTTCTTCCGGTTCCATGTGATCGTATCCCAGAAGATGAAGCATACTGTGGGCAAACAGAAAGCTGAATTCTCTTTCTGTACTGTGTCCATATTCCTCTGCCTGGGAAAAGACCCGATCCACAGAGATCATCACATCCCCCAGGAGAAGCTCGTCCGTATCAAGATCAAAATATTCATCCTGATCCTCCACTACCGAATAGTCTGCCGGTGTCTCAAAAGGAATCATGGGAAAAGACAGAACATCCGTGGGAGCCTGTATACCACGAAACTCTGTATTTACATTTTTGATTTCTTCATTATCTGTCAGTACCAGATTGACAGAAACCTCATAAGGGCATTTCTCTGTCTTTAAAATCTGTTCAGCTACAAGATTGGCAAGCTTTGTATAATCAATATCAAGCCTGCGCTCTGTTTCGTAATCGATCTGAATCGTCATGACTCTCTCCTAACTGCGGCGTGGCGCGCGTGGCTTCGCCGGCTTCTGTTTTTTCTCATATTCATCATATGCCTGCACGATCTGCTGTACCAGAGGATGACGCACAACGTCTTTGCTGGTAAGCTGGCAAAATCCGATATCCTCGATTTTCTTCAGTACCTTCATGGCTACATCAAGACCGGAAACCGCGTTTCTGGGAAGATCCTTCTGGGAAGCATCGCCGGTAATAATAACCTTGGAACCAAAGCCGATACGCGTCAGGAACATTTTCATCTGTGCCGGCGTGGTATTCTGTGCTTCATCCAGGATAATAAAAGCATTATCCAGAGTACGCCCTCTCATATAAGCAAGAGGAGCTACCTCGATCAGTCCTCTTTCCATGTTTTTTGCAAAGCTGTCTGCCCCCATGATCTGATACAGCGCATCATAAAGAGGACGCAGATAAGGGTCTACCTTGCTCTGCAGGTCACCGGGCAGAAACCCCAGCTTTTCACCCGCTTCTATGGCCGGACGGGTCAGAATGATCCTGCTGACCTCCTCGTTGCGAAATGCCGTGACAGCCATCGCCATGGCAAGATAGGTTTTTCCGGTTCCTGCCGGACCTACGCCAAAAACAATCATTTTTTTGCGGATCTGTTCTACATATTCCTTCTGTCCCAGGGTTTTTGGCTTAATAGGGCGTCCCTGGATGGTATTGCAGATGAAATCTTTATCTATTTCCGTAAGAACCTGATTTCTCTGTTCCATTGCAAGCGACAGTGCATAATTTACATTCTGTCTGGTAATGGTATTTCCCCTCTGCGCCAGAACGATCAGTTCACTGATCAGCTTCTTTGTCTGAGACGCGCTGTTCTCTGTTCCCAGTATCTTCAGCATGCCGTCTCTGGAAATCAGAGTGACGTTCAGAGTTCTTTCGATCAGTTTCAGGTGTTCGTCGAACTGACCGAATACATTTCCCTCCACATTGGCAGGAACCTCCAGATGCAGTTCGATAATACTGTTAGTCATTCTCAGTTGTCCTTTCTTCCGGCTGCTCCGGCTTTTCTACAGGAGCTTCCGTTCCGATTTTTTCAATGATCTCAAGACTGCCCTTACTCTGGCAGATTTTATGATCAACCTTTATTTTAACATTATTTGAAAAGATTTGAACCCCTTTTTCCATTAATTTTTCTTCAAATTTCTGAAGAATACGAAAAGCTTCTGCTTTTGCTTCCTGTTCACTGCGCAGTACAGTCTTTTTTTCGTAAGGTTTCCATATGATCTTTCCTATAGATACAGGCAGGACAAAGTTTTCTGTCAGACGCAGGGGATGGTCTTCCAGCATCCTGTCCCACCCGCTGCAGTCTTTTCCACCCCACTGGAAATAGAGAGCTCCTGCCCTGAAAAAGCCCCCTGTTCTGCTTCCGTCCAGATAGACAATTTTTTCATATTCCAGAGGAAGCTGCGCATAATAGGACAACTTTCTCCGGATGTAAATATCTGCATCTGAATGTACATATTCATAACGAAAAATCTCCTGACTGTCATTTTTCAGTTCCAGACGTCCCAGAACAAGAACATCTCCTTTTTTACAGGTGTCCCCAGGTCTTTTTTGCGGAACTCCGGCTCTTGTAACCATTTTTACAATAGTCCCGCTCTCCTCTGCGATTATAGAACAGGGCGAATCTTTCCCCATATCCTCTTTCTTTTGAAAATCCCCTTCTTTCATCGTAATAATCAGACGTGTTCCCTTCATTCTGGCCGATACCCATGCCGTTTCCGGATAATTCCCGCGAATTCCTGCCGCAATGGAGCTGCAGTCAACAGAAGACTTTTTTATCCCATGATAAACTCCCTGTTCATTGAGATATTCCAGAATTTCCTGACTGCTGTTTGCTGTATTTCCCTCAATGTGGATATTCCAGATCCGTCCGGACAGAAAAAAAAGAAGAAGAAACTGAGAAATCTGTTCATTTCTACCTCCTACTGTCCCGGATATACCCGGCAGATACAGCCCTTTACAACAATTTCTTCTGCTGTAAACCAGGGAATTTCCAGACGCTTTCCGGTAATTGTGAGTTTTCCTGAAAAAGTATTTATAACAATCTCAGTATCTGTCAGCCTGAGGATGCTTCTGTAATTTTCTATTACAGCTCTTTCCTTTCCGGTAAGAGTTACAATGGTTTCTTTATATGCAAGATCTCTTGGGATCTCAAGAGCCGTTACAAAACTTTCCTTAAAGCGTTCTCTGTTTTTCTGTAAAGCCAAAACACAGACCTCCCTGAGTCGACTGCAAAAGGCAGAAAAACCTTCGGCTTTTATCATTAATCTATGCCGAAGGTTTTTCTGTTATGCCTGACGAAACAGGATCATGGAAAACCAGAGAATGGTATTTCCTCCAAGATTGTATTCCATTTGGCAGGATTCTACAATTTCTGAAGCAACAACCCCATGACTTTCCAGACAGGGATGCATCCTCTCCGGATATCTGCATGGCTCTCCATCCAGATACGCACAATGCTCACATATATCGCAGGATTCTGTGGAAAGGGTAAAGGTTTCCAGACCTTCGCCCCGTAAAAAAGAAGCAACCTTTTCTGTCAGCGCCTCATGCTCCCGTCTGGTGGAAAGCATTTCCTCCATATTCATAAGATCAGTAACCTCTGCTACACTGGAGAAAAAAACAGCTTTATCATAGGTATGAATCCGCTTTTCACATTCCTCAAGGGTGCCTACTGCCGGAGGGCAGGCCCAGGTCGTACCGTAGCGTTCACATTCCTGTGTACAGATAGTCCGTACCCGCTCCCTGACCTGAACAGCTTTGGCATCCAACAGACGATATTCATATACTGGGTATTGGGAAATATATTCCTCAAATCTGTTTATATCCAACTGTCCTTCCATAACATGTTTCCTTTATCAGTCAAGAATAATGAGAGCCATAAACACAAGATTTTCTTCACCGGAATTGGTCATGGCATGGCCCTTTCCATCAGGAGTAAAAGTCATATCTCCTGCCTGTACCATACGAAGCTCTCCATTGTCACTGTAGATTCCTTTTCCGGATACGATATAATAGGTTTCACTTTCTCCGTGGTGCTCATGATATCCCAGAGAACATCCCGGTTCCAGAGTTACTTCTGCGTAAAGCCTGCATTTGCCGTTTAACTGTTCCTCATTGAGAATACGCTTGATCAGCACATGTCCTTCTCCGCCATTCATTTTTTCTACACAGGTTGTTTCCATAATTATCATCCTCCTTTTTATTTAAGGATTTCCGGAACTGTATCCGAAAATCGGGTCTACTTATGATAGGGCTCATGGTTAAGGATGCGGTATCCTCTGTATATTTGTTCCAACAGGATCATCTGCATCAGCTGATGAGGAAAGGTCATTTTTGAAAAGCTGAGTTTGAAATCTGCTCTGTTAAGGATCTGCGGGCTCAGTCCCAGAGAGCCTCCGATCACAAATGCAATGGAACTTTTACCTTCCACTCCAAGCTGCCCCAGCTTCCGTGACAATTCCACAGAATCCAGCATATTTCCGTCAATTGCAAGAGCAATCACATAATCCTGCTCCCGAATGTGCTTCATAAGACGTTCGCCTTCTATGTACCTGATCTGGTCATTCAGGGCATCTGACGCCTTGTCCGGTGTTTTTTCATCTGCGACCTGGCAAAAGGTAAGTCTGCAGTATCTTCCCAGACGCCTGGCGTACTCCTGAATTCCGGCGGTAAGATATTTTTCTTTTATTTTTCCAACAGATAAAATTCGGATTTCCATTCTGTTTTACGGCGCTCCCTTTTTATTAAAGATTTTCTTCTATATAATTCTGGAATTCCTCCATCGACATCAGTACCTTACGGGGCTTCGTACCTTCTTCGGGTCCGACTACCCCTGCATCGCAAAGCTGGTCCATAATCCGTGCCGCACGGTTAAATCCGATCTTAAACATACGCTGCAACATTCCGATAGAGGCTTTTTCTTTATCGATGATAAATTTACCCGCCTCTTCAAAATAAACGTCGCGTTCCTCCCCTCCCGATGTTCCTCCGGCAAGACTGACCGTATTTACCTGCTGTTCGATCTGCGTATTATACTCCACCGCAGGATTCTTATCTGCAAGAAAAGCAACAATACTGCTTACTTCTTCGTCAGAAACAAAGGCTCCCTGAAGTCTGGCCGGTTTTTGATAACCCTGAGGATAAAACAGCATATCTCCTTTTCCAAGAAGTTTTTCTGCCCCATTCATATCCAGGATCGTTCTGGAATCCACTCCCGATGAGACGGAAAAGGCGATTCGGGAAGGCATATTCGCTTTGATAAGACCTGTAATGACATTGACCGAAGGACGCTGTGTGGCGATGATCAGATGGATTCCGGCTGCACGCGCCAGCTGAGCCAGACGGCAGATTGCATCTTCCACCTCCCCGGGTGCTACCATCATAAGGTCTGCAAGCTCGTCTACAATGATCACGATCTGAGGCATTTTTTCAGGAGGTGTTTCTCCTTCCGGAACTCTCATACTTTCTACTTTACGATTATATTCTTCCAGATTTCGTACATTGAATTCTGCAAAGGTATTGTAGCGGTTCATCATTTCTGTCACAGCCCAGTTCAAAGCGCCTGCGGCTTTTTTGGGATCTGTGACCACCGGAATGAACAGATGCGGAATTCCATTATATACGCTTAATTCAACCACCTTCGGATCAATCATGATCAGCTTGACATCATCCGGAGAGGCTTTATACAAAATACTGATGATCAGAGTGTTGATACATACAGATTTACCGGATCCGGTAGCTCCTGCTATAAGCAGATGAGGCATTTTAGCAATATCCGTAACGACCGGTTTTCCTGCGATATCTTTTCCTACAGCAAAGGAAAGCCTTGATCCTGCTTCCTGAAATTCCTGTGACTGCAAAATCTCCCGGAGCATGACCGCATGATTTTCTTTGTTTGGTACTTCAATGCCCACAGCTGCCTTACCCGGAATCGGAGCTTCAATACGAATGTCCGGTGTAGCCAGATTCAGTTTAATATCATCTGCAAGGCTTACAATACGGCTGACCTTTACCCCCATTTCCGGCTGGAGCTCATATCGTGTAACGGTAGGTCCGCAGCTTACGTTTGTGACAGTTACGTTCACGCCAAAATTATGAAGCGTATCCTGAAGCTTCTGGGCTGTCTTGCGCAGATGGGCATCAGAATCTCCCTGGGATTTTCCGCTTCCGCGTTTCAGAAGCTTCAAAGGCGGATAATGATATTCTTTTTTGGGGGCAGTGCTCTGACCGGATATTTCTTTCTGTATATTCTGGATTCCACTTTCAATTTCTTCCTTTGAAGACTTTGGATTTTTGCGTGTCTGTACGGGTTCCGGAGCGGGCGATTCCTCCGCTGTAGAACTCATTTCATCAAAATCCAGTGAAGCGGAGGGCGACAGTTCTTCAAAAGTATCTACCGGAGAAACTATATGCTCCTCCGGAACAGACTCTGCCCTGTGTATTTCAAATGTTGGCTGCGGCGATAGACCTTCTGACGGTGCTTCCGGCACTTTCGATGCAGAAAAAGAGTCCGGTAGTTCGGATACCTTCGGAATTTCGGACACAGCTGGTTCCTTCGGGGCTTCCGGAGGCGTCAGCTTGGTACCCTCCAGAAAACTCTGTTTTTTTTCTGCTTCCAGAGTTTCTTCAAGTTTTCGGAGTCTTTCTGCCTGTTTCTGTTCTCTTTTCTGACGGCGTTCCTGATCTCGTATCTCTTTTTTGAGATCACGCTCCGGCTGTCCTTCCATGTAACGTTCATGACCGCCCTTTATCAGACTTACAATCCCATCCCAGATCTTAAAAATAAAGTCAAAAAATGATCTCTGAGTAATCAGAATCAGCGAGATCAGCAGAACCATAATAATGATGATATATCCGCCTGCCACTCCGAATGCCGTGGTAGTGGATTTACATATGGCGCCTCCGATCACACCTCCTCCGGTATGATAATCTGCGGATAACCTGTAATATCCGGAAAAGCTTGTGCTTTCAATGTAACCTTCCGTCAGAAGCTGAATCAGACCGCACATAAAAATAAAAAAGACCACTGAAGCCAGGATTTTTTTGTATGCAAGTCGGTTATGTCTATTTGATAAAAGAAATGCTGCTCCCACAAAAAGAAAAACCGGAAACACATACGCCATTAATCCCATAACGCCAAAGCAGGCAGTGCTGATCGTTTCTCCCACTGCACCTCCAAGTCCCAGATTGCTGATCACAAGGATCATGGATGCTGCCAGAATGATCAGAAGAATGATCTCTGTCTGAAAACCGCTGGTCACTCCTTTTTTCTGAGCTGCTGTTTTTTTATTGGAAGCTGTTCTCTTCGCAGAAGTTGTTCTTCTGCCGGAATTTGTTTTCCCTGTTGTTTTCGTGGCTGCCCGTTTTCCTTTTTGATTTTTTGCTGCTGCCATATTCAGGCATCCCTCCTAATAAACTTCTATTATAAAGCATAATTACTGATCAGTGTAACAAAACCGATAATGAAGCAATAATATGCAAAATACCGAAACCGGATATGATTTACCAGTCTGAGCAGTGTCCGGCAGGTGAAATATGCCACAATGCCGGACACGATCATGCCAAGTACATAAGTAAATCCCAGTCCGATTGTCATATCCTGTGAGCCAAACTGCCCCAGTTCCATAATAAGGGCTCCGATAATGGCCGGTACAGAAAGAATATATGAATACTTTACCGCAAAGGTTCGTGTCAGTCCGCCCATAAGTCCGGCGCTGATCGTCAGACCGGTTCTGGAAAGTCCCGGAAATACAGAGACTCCCTGACAGATGCCAATCCACATGGCATTGCCAAAATCTGCATCCCGGGCTGCTTTTTTACCGCCTGCCCGGCTGAAATCTACTACAAGAAGAAGAATTCCTGTAATAAGAATCCCGGCACCCGGAATCAGCCTTGATTCAGATGCAAGCGCAGCAAGTCTGCGTGCAGTATATCCCAGTAATGCAGTCGGGATCATGGAAACCCAGATCAGAACGGCAAATTTCTTATAGGTATTGCTGATGATTTTTGTGTAATGAAGCCGGTCTCCGGTTCTTTTGTTATGAATATAAAGAGACAGGTTGCCAATCAGATCGGAAAGCATTTCCAGTGATTCCAGACAAATCCGTATGATGTCTTTGCGGAAAGTCAGGATCACGGCTGCAAGAGTACCAAAATGCAGCATGGTTTCCAGCAGAATACCAGGACCTCTCTCCATTCCCAGAAGATCCTGGATAATACAGAGATGTCCAAAACTGCTTACCGGAAGGAATTCCAGAATCCCCTGCACCACTGCCAGTAAAATCACATATAATACGATCATAAATTTATCCTTTTCTTTCGTCAGTTTTCCCTAAATCAGCGAAAAAGACCGCTGAACGAAATCAGTATAGCACACTTCAAAAAAAGTTACAAGAGACCGGCGTCAAAAAACCGAACATGTGAGCGATAAAAAGAGACCGGAAAACTCCGGTCTCTTAATTCTTATGTTATTTAGTTTGCATGAGGTAATCTTGCATCGATCATATTCATAAGATGATCTGTAGAGCGAAGCGGTGCAACAAATGCTGCATCTTCTACAGCAACCAGTTTCGCATTTTCACATGCAAGAACTCCGCCGTAAATCTCGCCCATTTCTGCATAACGGTAAACAGGAAGTTTATCGTTCATTTCATCAGAGATATCTTCGATGTCATCAAATGGCATTTCCACTTCGTATACATGAGCCAGCTCTGCTGCAACTTCCCAGTTGGAGAATACAACATCTTCTTCGATAGCCTGTTCTACCACCTGAAGTCTGCGCTCTGTGTTTGTGAAGGTACCATATGTAGATGCAAATCCGGTTCCCGGAATTACAACATCAGCAAGTTTGGCTGCCTCTGTCATATGAGTATCGCAAACCATCAGGAATACCAGCTCTTTGAGAAGTGCCGGATCCGGATCTTCTCCAAATACCAGAAGTGCTTTTACGCCTTCCATTGCTTCTGCACCTGCAGTGATGCCCAGATCAATAATACCCTGGCTGTTGTTCTTTGCTTTCAGCATGAGGATACCGTCACGGGCTTTTCCGATATGGCCGGAAACAACTGCGATGTCACCCAGAAGTGCTGCAGCCTCAGTAGTTACAACATTCTGCTGGAATACGATCATTGCTTTCTTGGCATTTGCATACAGATCTGCAACCTCTTTTGCTTCTTCGGATACGGAAGCATTGTCTACAGAAGCCTTGAATGCATCAAAGCCTTCTACACCTGTGCCTTTGCCCATATCTGTCAGTGCTTTTGCAACGCCCTTGAAGAATCCAAGACTGTTATCTGTCTCAACTGTCTTATAAACGAAGCCCATATGATCCTGTGCATATCCTTCCGGATTTACAAGGATAACTTTGGCACCGTTCTTAGCTGCCTGTTTCAGTTTCAGACGGATGATCTGATTTTCTTTTGCAATAAATCCTGCACAAATGATCACCTCTGCAGAAAGAAGCTCATTGATGGTGTTTGGTGTTGCATTTACGCCAAGAACCTTCTCAAGTCCGTTCTCTCTGTTGTTAAAGCAAAGTGTCTTAGCGCCGATAGAATCTGCAAAGCTCTTGATCACATATGCTTCTTCATTTGTATATCTGTCAGAAATTGCTACTGCTACTGCATTTCTGCCATATTTAGCTGCAAGAGCTTCTGCTTTCTTAGTCGTAAGGACAAATGCCTCATGGTAATCTACCTCAGTAAGCTCTCCGTCTTTTCTTGCCATTGGCTCAAGAAGCTTGCCTTCCATTACGGAGCAGTCAAAGCCAAATTTACCTCTTCCGCAGAGAAGGCCCTTATTGACAGCGCCCTCTCTGTCCGGTGCAGCTTTTACAAGCATATCGCCGTAAGTTTCCAGATGCATGGAGCATCCAACAGAACAGTATGCACAGGTAGTATCTGTAACATCTGTATCAAGCGGAACAGATTTTTCCAGAGTCAGGTTTTCCTGAAGTGCGCCTGTCGGACAAACGCTTACACACTGACCGCAGGAGATACATCCTGTCTCAGAAAGCGGCTGCTCAAGTGCAGGCATAACAACTGTGTCAAATCCACGTTTTACAAGACCGAGGGCACCTACTCCCATAACCTCGTCACAGGCACGTACACAAAGTCCGCAGAGGATACATTTGTTTGGATCTCTCAGGATGAACGGATGCTCATCATGGAATTCCACTTCATTGATATCTCCTGCCAGACGGTCAGGATCCACATTGTACATGTTTGCGTAGGAAATAAGTTTACATTCAAAGTAATCCTTACATCCGCACTCAAGACAGCGATGAGCCTCTTCCACTGCCTGCTCTTCATCATATCCGAATACAACCTCTGTGAAGTTGTCTTTTCTTTCTTCTGCGTTCAGCTGTTCCATAGTCGGACGGCACATTCTTTCACGGTCTTCAAAAGTAGCCGGAGTAACGTCCTTCTTGGTTACATAATAGTTAGGCTCGTATTTGATCTCTTCTCCGCGAAGATAAGCATCTACGATCAGGTAGCTCTTCTTTGCATCGCCGATAGATTCAACTGCAATGGAAATCTTATCGTTACCGCAGTCACCGCCGGCAAATACGCCCGGAAGCGCTGTCATATAGGTATCCTTATCGTATACAAGGCCGCCTTTTCTTGTAAGCTCAACGCCTTCCATTCCTTCTGCGTTTACTCGCTGTCCAATAGCCAGGATAACAGTATCTACATCGATAGTTTCTGTCTTGCCTTCTACCGGAACCGGTGCGCGACGACCGGAAGCATCCGGCTCACCAAGCTCCATAACCTGAAGTACCATCTGACGGCAATGTCCGTTTTCATCAGAAATGATCTCAAGAGGATTGGTCAGGTTCAGGAAAATTACGCCCTCTTCCTCTGCCTCTTCGATCTCGATCATATCTGCAGGCATCTCGTCTTTTGTTCTTCTGTAAATATTGTAAACCTTGTCAGCGCCAAGACGTACTGCAGTACGGCAGGCATCCATAGCTGTGTTACCACCGCCGACAATAGCAACATTTTTGCCAAGGTCAATGTCTTCGTTGCGGACAACCTTACGAAGGAAATCGATACCACCGATCACGCCTTCTGCATCCTCGCCTTTGCAGCGGACACCGGTAGATACCCATGCACCGATACCTACGCAGACAGCGTCATAATCTCTGCGGATAGTTTCAAAAGAGATGTCCTCGCCGATCTTGGTGTTCGTGATCATGGTAACACCCATTTTTTCAAGAACAGCGATTTCTTCATCCAGAACTTCCTTCGGAAGACGATACTCCGGAATACCATAGCGGAGCATACCGCCAAGCTTTGGCATTGCCTCATAAATAGTAATGTCATGACCAAGCTGACGAAGGAAATATGCCATGGAGATACCGTAAGGACCACCACCGATGATGGCAACATTCTTACCTGTATCCGGCTCGCACTCCGGAACAAATGGATCTTCACCGAATTCGTCTGTATCTGCTGCAAATCTCTTCAGATTTGCGATAGCGATCGGCTCATCTACCAGACCGCGACGGCAGGCCGTCTCACATGGATGAGGACAGACACGTCCGATTGCGCCCGGAAGCGGAATGTTGTCTCTGATCAGTTTAATTGCTTCTTCATACTGGCCGTTTGCAATCAGACCTACATATCCCTGACAGTCTGTTCCTGCCGGACATGCAAGCATACATGGCGGACGGCAGTCGCCTTTGTGGTTGGAAAGAAGAAGCTCCAGGTTTGTTTTTCTGGATTCAATAACACGTGGTGTATTGGTATGGATGATCATATTCGGTGCAATCTCTGTTGCACAGGCTTTCCAGAGTTTCGGGTTGCCTTCCATTTCTACCATACAAAGACCACATGCACCGTAGATTTCAGTTCTTTCATCATAGCAAAGAGTAGGGATAAAAATATCGTTCTCTTTGCAGACATCAAGAATGGTCTGTCCGGGAAGTCCGTAGACCTCTTTTCCGTCGATATTTAATCTGTATTTATTCACAGTCTATACCTCCTATTAAACTCTCTTTACTGCACCAAATTTACAGGATTCTTCACACTTGCCGCACTTAATGCAGATAGCCGGATCGATCTTATGCTGCTGTTTCTTCTCGCCGCTGATCGCTCCTACCGGGCAGTGTCTTGCACAGGCTGTACAGCCCTTGCAGTCCTCTGTGATCTCATAGTGAATAAGAGCCTTACAGGATTTTGCAGTACATTTATGATTGTAAATATGATCCTCATATTCATTGCGGAAGTATTTCAGAGTAGTCAGTACCGGGTTCGGAGCAGTCTGTCCAAGTCCGCACATAGCGCCGTCCTTGATCTTTGCTGCCAGTTCTTCCAGAAGTTTGATATCTCCGTCACGGCCCTCGCCTTTTGTGATTCTTTCCAGAATCTCCAGCATTCTCTTGGTACCGATACGGCAGTAGTTACATTTACCGCAGGATTCTTTCTTAGTAAAGTCAAGGAAGAAGCGGGCCATATCTACCATACAGGTATCCTCATCCATAACGATCATACCGCCGGAACCAACGATGGCACCTGTTTTATTGATATCTTCATAGGTAACCGGAGTGTCGATCAGTTCTGCCGGAATACATCCGCCGGATGGACCACCCATCTGAACAGCCTTGAATTCTTTATCATTCTTGATTCCGCCGCCGATGTTGTAGATAACTTCTTTCAGGGTCATTCCCATAGGAACTTCTACAAGACCGCCCTTCTTGATCTTACCTGCAAGGGCGAATACCTTGGAGCCTTTGGACTTCTCGGCACCTCTGTCGGCAAATGCCTGACCGCCGTTTGCAATGATCCATGCAACGTTTGCATAGGTTTCTACGTTATTGATGTTGGTCGGAAGCTTCCAGTATCCCTTCGCAGCCGGGAACGGAGGTTTCAGACGCGGCATACCTCTCTCGCCTTCCAGAGAAGCGATCAGAGCGGTCTCCTCACCACATACGAATGCACCTGCACCTGCTTTGATGCGGATATCAAAATTAAAATCTGTACCAAACAGATTCTTTCCTAAATAGCCTTTTTCTCTGGCCTGTGCCATAGCAATCTCCAGACGTGCGATTGCAAGCGGATACTCAGCACGGCAGTAAATGATACCTTCTGTAGCTCCGGCAGCAAAACCACCGATGATCATACCTTCCAGAAGGGAGTGTGGATCGCCCTCAAGTACGGAACGGTCCATGAATGCACCCGGGTCACCCTCGTCTGCATTACATACCATATATTTCTGTGCGCCTTTGTTGGATTTGATGGCATTCCATTTGAACCATGTCGGGAAGCCGGCGCCTCCACGTCCGCGAAGTCCGGAAACTTTGATCTCCTCGATTACTTCGTCCGGAGTCATGGATGTGATAACTTTGCGTGCCGCCTCATAACCACCGATAGCTATGTATTCTTCAATCTTCTCCGGATTGATTTGTCCACAGTTTCGGAGAACGATTCTCTGCTGCTGTGAAAGGAAAGCTTCATCCTCAGCCGGGATCGCATATTCTTCTACCGGTTTGCCGCCCATCAGGTGTTCTTTCACGATGCGCTCTACTTTATCAGTTGTACATTTGACATATCTTGTCTCAAGAGCACCTTCATCGTTATATACATCAACGATAGGCTCCAGATAACAGGTACCGATACATCCTGTTTTGTCGATCACGACATTTGTAAGATTTTTTTCTGCTACGATGCGCTGAAACTCATCAGAGGTCTTCTTCGCTCCGGTAGCAATACCACAGCTGCCTTGTCCTACAACAACTTTCATATCTCTACCTCCTATGCGTTTTTCGCTTTATAATCGTCAAGAATCTTCTTAACGGAAGATTTGGTCAGGTTTCCATATGTTTCTTCACCATCTGCTGATTTCACCATCATAACAGGGGCCAGAGAACAGCATCCAAGACATGCCACATTGTTCAGTGTAAACAGACCGTCTTCTGTTGTCTCTCCGTCTTTGATCCCAAGGTGTTCGCAAACAGCCTCCTCGATCATGTCAGAACCGTTTACATGGCAGGCAGTACCTTTGCAGAGCATGATAAGGTATTTGCCGATCGGCTGTAAGCGGAACTGTGCATAAAACGTTGCCACACCATAGATCTTGGCAGGCATGATCCCGGTTCTTTCTGCGATGTAGTTGATCGCATCCATGGAAAGATAGCCGTAGATATCCTGAGTCTGCTGAAGAATAGTGATCAGACTTCCCGGTACCTTAGCGTATTTCTCAAGCACCGGAGCCAGCTCAGCGAATGATCCGTTGTCACTGTTCTGACATCCACACGTATTGCTCATATGATTGTCCCTCCTATATAAAATAAAATAAACTGCTCATTCTATGGTATTATATCACAAAAGGAAGGACAATCAAAGGAAAAACTACAGGATTTTTCATAATTTGTTAAAAAAGTGACTAATTTAGAAAGGGATTTACTTTTTTCTTCCTCTCCTTACGGGCATCAATCAGTTCATAAAGCTTGGCAAGGGCTTCCTTCATACCTCCGACCTCGTCGATCAGCCCTTCCTCCACCGCCTCTTTTCCTTCCAGCATAGTTCCTACATCTTTTACCAGCTGAGTGGTGTCCAGCATAAGCTCCTCCAGTCGTCTTTGCGTTGTATGGGAATGACTTGCAATAAAATTTGTGATCCGGTCCTGGATTTTTTCCATGTTGCGGTAGGTCTGGGCAACACCAATGAACATTCCACTGGAGCGTACCGGATGGATCACCATCGTTGCACTGGGTACCACAAAGGAATAATCTGCCGAAACCGCCATTGGAACTCCAATTGAGTGACCGCCGCCAAGAACCAGGGATACGGTTGGAATACTCAGAGATGCAATCATTTCCGCAATGGCAAGCCCCGCTTCCACATCTCCGCCTACGGTATTAAGAAGGATCAGAAGTCCTTCGATTTCTTTATCGTCCTCTACCATGGCAAGTTTCGGCAATACATGTTCATATTTGGTGGTTTTACTCTGAGATGGTGCAGACTCATGTCCCTCTACCTCTCCTATAATAGTCAGAAGTTCTACTCTGCGTTTTTCAGGGTTCTTGTCCAGAGTCACCTGCCCCATTTCACGAATCTGGTCATTCTGTTGATCCGTTTCTTTTAATTCGAACTCCTTTTGCTCTGTATTCTCCATATTATAAGAATCATATTTTTCCAATTCTCAATACCTCCATGTATGCGAGCAGTTCGGAATTATTATGCACCATTTCATTTCGTATTATGTATGGAAGAAATACATGCAAAAAGAGTGTAAAACCTTAATAATCCAGTAGGCTTTACACTCTTTCGGAGACTCCGGGTTATGCTATTTTCGCTTTAATCTCTGCAATTTCTTTTTGCATATCATTATACATTTTCAAAAGCAGCGAAGTGTTATCTGCTTCCAGTCTGTCGATTCTGTAGAATTGTTTCAGTTCATCCAGATTTTCCTGTGTTTTCTCGATGTCTTTCTCCAAATGTGTCTGTACCCTGTCAAGTTCACTAAGTATCAGATTTTCAGAATGTGTAATCTTTTCATCCATCTTCTGCTCGATCTCGGCAATTCTTACGTCAACCTTCTCAAGGATGTTCTGCTCAGTTTCTTTTACAACACCCTGCATCATATTTTTCAGGATTTCGATATCATTATGGTCTAACATTGTGTATTCCTCCCTGTTTACATACAGTCTGTACAACCCATATCTATATCAGTAGAGATATTATAGCACCTCAAGAGTGTAAAGTCTATTCAATTATCAAGGTTCCGTTGAGTTCCTATTTTATTTATCTGCTGATTGTATTGAACTGAAATGCAGAAATGAATATGTCACACTACATATTGTAAGAAAATCAGAATTGATTATGATGTGTAATATCAAGAGATTAGCGCCCGTCAGATAAGGCTTTTTTTATTCTAACATACTGTCTCCCTTATGGCAAGTATTCTTCCAAAAATATAAAAGCAGCCCTCAACTCCCCTGTTTCAAGGGTTTGAGGGCTGTTCTCAATTATTCATCCCAGTTGTGCCATACAAAGCAAAAAAGCATCATGCACAATATTCATAAAGTATGCATTAATTATTCACGCCACGTATTCATCAAACTTCCAATTTATCATAGCCTGATACAATTTATCAGGAATCACATCTTTATATTTATCTGCTATATATATAATCTCAGCCCTCTTATGATGCTTGTATATCTCATATGCTTCCTGTGGTGTATCATAACACCCTAAATATCTATTTTTCTTCTTACCATCCTTACTGTCATAAGATTTGCTGACGTTTGCGCTATATTTTCCTTTCTTTTCAGAATAACTAACTCCTACAGGTAAACCATTTTTCTTTCTTCCATGAATATGTTCAAACAAATCATTAATCCGCTTTGGTACGAAAATACAGGTGTCAGGACTGTATACTTTATTTCCCGGTACTATTATATCCTTGTCCAATTCTACAGACGGCTCACCTTTAATCCAGTAGTAGTTGTGATCCACCCATTCATAAAAAGACTTTTTATCTTCTAACCATTCATCACAGATACTACATCCTTCATAGTTTTTCCAAATTTTATAATAATTCGCATTATAACAGCGTGTTTTCATGTTATTTTTTAAATTGTATTTTTGTTCCATTGTTGGTTGTGTATAATTTACCATTGTATTTTATTTGTATTGCCATAGCAACACGATAAAAAATCCATGATATACTCCAATAATACCAACTAACTTCCTTTATATTTAAAAATAGTGTTACCACAGCAACAC